>Ga0233423_10000210_pt1 | contig 35699 bp, 31 predicted proteins | sample Watercolumn_Mata_FD_180713 | JGI IMG/M metagenome (GOLD analysis project Ga0233423, IMG submission 180713) | Freshwater microbial communities from Lake Matano, South Sulawesi, Indonesia - Watercolumn_Matano_2014_112_MG | ecosystem: Environmental > Aquatic > Freshwater > Lake | place: Indonesia... | reverse complement strand
GAGCCGATAATTGAGCTTGAAGTCGTGACTCCGGACCAGTACCTGGGCAGCGTTCTGGGTGACATCACGGCCCGCGACGGCAAGGTGCTGCACCTGGAGGCGGTCAAAGGACACCAGATAATCAAGGCCGAGCTGCCGCTGGTGAAGACCTTCGGCTACGCCACCACGCTCCGCTCGCTCTCGCAGGGCCGCGCCGCCAACTCCATGCAGTTCTCGCACTTCAGTCGGGTGGACCAGCCCACCCGCGAACGCCTCTATCCCCTCTTCGCAGGACGCCCGCAGACCTAGCCCGGGCACGAACTCGAGCTGAGTTCGGCTGCCTCGTCGCAGCCAAGCTCTGGAGGAACCCGGATTGCCGTCAGTTCGGAATCACAATTGAGCTCGGACCGCTCGGTTGGAGTGTGCGGTTGCGGACGGCTACTTGGACTTGCGGGGAACCAGCTTGAGCCCGAGGGCGTCGCGGCCTGCAGGCTTGTAGAGCCGGACAACCGGGATGACGTACTCGGCGAAGAGCATCAGCACGCCGAAGCCGAGGACGATGCGCCGAGCCGACAGCGCCCAATCCTGCTCCAGCTCGGGAATCCGCAGCGGGTTGGCCCACCACGCGATGCCGACGGCCAGCACGACAATCACAAGGACGTTGGCGATGGTGCGCAGGGTGTTCCAGAATACTACCTTCTTGGCAAGACCCTCGTCGGTAACGACGATCTCAGGATCGAGCGCCTTCACCGCCTGCTTCAGTTCGTCGAGGCCGGCAACCTGCATGGGCTAGCTCTTCTTTCGTTTCGACGACGGAGATCTCTCCGGCGAGGCCGGAACGGACACGGCGGGCGCGGGCGGAGCACCTGAGTCCGCAACCGCATCCGTATGTGGTTGCCTGGTCTCAGGGTCCGTTTGCTGCTTTGCAGGCTTCCGCCGCGGTCGGGGCTCGGGCTGGACGGGAAGCGGCCGCGCTTCGGGCAGCTTCAGTTCAGTCACGGCCGGCGGCTTGCCGAAAAGCTCCTCATACACGCGGGCGTAGCCATCCTTGCCGCTGGCCATGGCCAGCGTCAGCGGCATCACGTGCCGCGCCTGCTCCATCATGCGGCCCGCTATGTCACGGATATCCCATTGTGCGGCCGGGTCTTCACGCAGCCGCGAGATGTGGTACAACTCACGCGCGTCGACCGTCACGAGCACCCGCCGCTGGTGCGAGTTGGTGAGCACGTATTGCGCGGCAGAGGGCTTGATGGCCGCGATCCGGTCGAACACCTCCTCGGTACGCGCCAGCATCTCCTTGAATGACTTGTGCTCCTTGACTTCGGCAATCGAGGTCGGGATGGTCCAACCGTTCTTCGGGTCGTACGGCTGCGCGGTTATGGTCATCAAACGGTGCCGCTTGAGCTGGGCGTACGCCGAAGCGGAGAGGACCAGCTCAAACGTGAGCGACAGGTGCTCGAACTCGCGCAGGACCGCGTCGTAGGCCTGCATATCCTGACACGCCAGTTTGAAGATCTCCCGTTTGCGGGCCAGCGTCTGCCGTTCGATGCGGCTGAGACACTCGGCATGCGACGCGTGCGAAACCGTATGCAGGATGGTGGCCAGCAGCTTGTTATCCGCGTTCTGAGTGTAGTCCACCAGCATCACATCGGAAGCGGCGAGGGCGATGAAGTTCCGCGGGCGACGGCTGAACGCCGGGGTCATGAAGGTCTGGGCGTATTCCCGGATCCGCGCGTAGGTCTGCTTTTCGTAGTCGGTCGGCTGCGGAAACACGATCAGCGACGGCGCGACCGCCACCGCCTGCTCGTAGAGCATTCCTGACAAGGTGCGCGCCTCGGCGAGATCGCTGGCGCTCAGATTGCGCAGCATCAACTCGAGGTTTCGCGCGTTCGTCGTCATCCCGAGCTGGGTCTCGATGGCGAGCCCGGTGATGTAGCGGGCGTCCTCTTTGGCCGCGGTCTCGGCCCGGTTCGGCTCGTCCTTCCATTCCGGGTGTTTGGCGTTGAAGTGGGTAACGAGCTTGGGGTAAAGGTCGTGGTAGTAGCGGTTCTGCAGTTTGACGGTCGCCACGAATTCGTGAAGGACCTCGGTCTCCTTCAGCTCTTCCGGTACGACGAAGTCTTCGCCGAGCGCGACATAGCGCTGGGACTTCTCCATGTAGGAGTTGAGTCGGTGGTGCTCCAGCGCCTCAACCACGAGCCGCGACACGCCGCTGACGTCGAAGTTGAAGACCGCGTGCTCGGCAACCGAGTGGTGGCCCATCTCAAACACGATGGTGACGTTCGACTTGCGGGCCTTTTCCAGCTCCTGGCGGGCGACCTGCCGCAACTCCTCGACCGGCTTGGAACTCCGGCTGATGCGCGCGTAGGCGGCCGAAATCGGTTCCGGGGTCAGTGCGACGCGATGGTTCTTGGCGAGCGACTGCATGAGCTCGTACTCGATGTTGAATCCGGCGAGGACGACTTTCATTGTGCTCAGGATATTGGCCGGGCGCGCAAAGTCAAGCAGCTAAGTCGCCGGCTCGCCTTCGACCACGCGTGTCTGCTCAGGTGAGAGGGCTTCTATCAACCCCAGCATCGTCTTCATCATCAGGGCATTCCGGGCCGCGGCACCGGCGTGGCAGTTGTTGAAGAACGTGTACGTCGTCGTGGCGCCGGCGCTGACGCTGCGCAGGGGCGGAAGGAACTGGTTCAGTTCGTCGGCCGAGTAGAGGTAGTTGTACCGCTCCTCGCGGGACGCGTTGAACCAGTTCTGATTCCGGCCGTGGAAACGAAAGTAGCCGATTCCCGATGTCCGGCGCGGCTCGAATGGTACCAGCCGGGGTAGCTTCGGTTCGTCCACGACGCAGTATCCCATGCCGCTCTCCTCCAGCAGGCGGTAGGAGTCCGGCCTGAGCCAGGCCCGGTTGCGGAATTCGACTACGACGGGGACGCCCGGCATCAAGGCCGGTATCTTCCGCAGGTACTCGAAGTTCTGCGGCACCGGGTAGAAGAATACCGGGAACTGGACCAGCACGCACCCCAAGCGGCCGGCGTCAACCAGCGGGGTGATGCCGTCGCGGAATGCCTTGAACGAATCGCTCGTGTCCTTCAGCAATCGCCGGTCCTCGTCCTGCCAGATGTCATGGGTCATGTCCTTGTGCGAACGCACGACGAAACAGAAATCGGGGCTCGTGCGGCTCACCATCGACGCCAGTGTCCTCGGAGTCGGCATCGCGTAGTAGGTGAAGTTCAGCTCGACCGTGTCGAACCCGAGCACCCTCTCGTAGTACTCGAGCGTCTTTGCCTTCGCCAGGCCCGGCGGGTATGCCCTCCCCGACCAGTCATCAAACGAGAAACCGCTGGTGCCGACCCTGAAACGCCGGAGGGCCGGGTTCATGTCCTGGTTCAGCTGGCGACCCGGGTAGAGAAGTGCCGACGGCTCCCGGCAGAGGGGTCAGGGACGCGGGAGCAGAGTTGAACGGGCTGCATTGGGTATTCCGGTAGGAGCGAAGACGGCATTATATTCGCGCGATTCAGCGGTGTCAAACGAACTCGGGCAGTCGTTCCTCTGCCCGGCTCGGCGGGCCGGCGGGGAACGCTTGACACCAGGGTCGCCACCAATAGCATGAGTCGTTGGCACTTCCGACACCATAAGGAGTCACCCATGATCACACCACAAGACGTAAGACGGCTGACCGAAAGCACCGACCGCCGCACGCTGACTCTCTATTTCAACACCCGGCCGGACCAGCCACGGTCCGGGTATGTCGCCCGGTTCCGCAGCCTGCTACGAACTGTCGAACCAAAGGTGCCGCCTGACGACCGGAGGCAGTACGAGCAGGCAGTCGCCAAGCTGACGAACTACCTGAGCCAGTATCAGCCCGGCGGCAATTCTGTCCTCGTCTTCGCCGGGACCAAGTCATGGGACGAGGTCGCTTCCCGCGTCCCCGTCCGCGACGCGGCCTCCTGGGGAAGACCCAGCACCGCCCAGGTGCTCTGGCTGCTCGAAGAGTACCGGCCCTACGGCGTGCTGGTTGCAGGCATCGAGCACGTTCGCTTTCTTGCGGTCCGGCTGAACGAGTTTGAGGCCTTCAAGGAGTTTCGCGCCGACATCGACACCACCCAGTGGCGGAAGCAGGTGGTCGGCTCGCAGGGCCGAGGAGGCACGACCCAGAAGGGCGGTTCGAACGTGGAGGCGTTCGACCAGAGGTACATGGAACAGGTCAAGCGCTTCTGGAAGACACTGCACAAGCCACTGTCCGAGTTGGTCGAGCGCTACCATATCCACCGCCTGGTTCTGGCCGGGACCAAGTCGGTGCTGCCTGAGTTTGCGCGCTCCCTGCCGGCGGCCATCGGCAAGCTGGTCGTGACCCAGTTCAACATGGAGAAGTTCACCAACCCGACTGATGCCGTTCACAAGGTCTTTCCGGGTATCGTGGCCTGGGAGGAGCAGCGAGAGCGCACGCTTGTCGCCGACCTGCTCAATGCCGCCGGCATCAGCAAGAAGGCCGCAGTTGGAGTCGACCCGGTCCTGAAGTTCGTGCAGGAAGGGCGCGCCGCCAGACTGGTGGTGGCGAAGAACTTCGATGCCGAGGTCAGTCGGTGTGCCCACTGTGCCAACGTCAGCGTCAGCACCGACAGCCATTGTGCCGAATGCAGCGCCACCGAACTGACGAGAGTCGACCTGGTTGCCGTCCTGCCCCACCTGGTGGTGGACAACGGCCTCCCGATCGATGTCGTGAAAGGTGAAGCCGCCAAGAAACTGGCTCGCAGCGGCGGCGTCGGAGCTTTTCTCAGGTTCTAGCCTCGGCGCCGGGGCTGTCCCTGCAGCCGGCGTAGCAGCAGTCAGGGCAACTCCGAGAGCGACTCGGCAAGCGATGGCCTGAGCAATTGTCAGAGCAACAGACAGAGCAACGAGGACAGCAACTCAGATCACGACGGTCAGAGCGGCCCACAGAGCGACGGGTCGAGCAGCGGGCAGAGCAGCGCGGATAGCAGCTCAGCCCGCAGACGCCGGGCCGGATGCCGGGACATGCCAATCCCGGCCATCTTCGTGCTCGTGTGACCGGATAGCGAACCCGGCCGCGTTCGGTTGGGGGTGGTCAACGCTTGACATACAGGCGAAGGGGTCTATACTTTGAGCAGATGGTGTGAACCGGAAGCCCGGGTGCCCACCATCCATCAGTAAAAGTACCCCAGTCTGTCAGAATCAGGTCTGCCGGTTTCCAATCCAGCTATCTGAAAGTCTAATCGGCAGTCCGGATGACCGGGTGTTTACGGTCAGCCCGGCAACGAGAGTCGAATCCGGCGGTTCTCCGAACACAGTCCGATTCCAGGACCGGAGCACTCGCCCCGACAAGGAGAGACAGTGATTCAGGAAGAGCTGAAGCGCAAGAAGATCACCGAGCTTTTCGACATGGCCGAGAAGCTCAACATCCCGGACTACCGGGACCGCAACAAGCAGGGCCTGGTGCTGGCCATCATGGAGGCCGACGCCCGCCAGAAGAACATCGGCGCGGAAGGCATAGAAGTGGGCGGCGTGCTCGAAATCCTCGAAGAGGGTTTCGGGTTCCTCCGCTCGCCTGACTACAGCTACCTGCCGTCGTCGGATGACGTTTACGTGTCCCCGTCCCAGATCAAGCGGTTCGGCCTCAGGACCGGGGATACCATCGTCGGCCGGGCGCGACCGCCCAAGAACAGCGAGCGCTACTTCGCTCTTCTGAAGATCGACACCGAGAACGGCACGCCCCTTTCCGAGGACCGCCGCCGCATTCCCTTCGAGGCCCTGACCCCGCTCTACCCGCTGCAGCGGATCCAGCTCGAGGTGCCGGAGAAGAACGACTTCTCCATGCGGGTGGAAGACCTGTTCGTGCCCGTGGGCAAAGGACAGCGCGGCATCATCGTCTCTCCGCCGCGCGCCGGCAAGACCATCCTGCTCCAGAAAATCGCCAACTGCATCACAACCAACCACCCCGAGGTCAAGCTCATCATCCTGCTCATCGATGAGCGGCCCGAGGAGGTAACGGACATGGAACGGTCGGTGAAAGCCGAGGTCATCAGCTCGACTTTCGACGAGGTACCCGAACGTCACGTCCAGGTCGCGGATATGGTAATGGAGAAGGCGAAACGGCTGGTCGAACATGGCCACGACGTCGTCATCCTGCTCGATTCGATTACCCGCCTCGCCCGCGCCCACAACCTCGTCGTGCCCCATTCCGGCCGTACCCTTTCCGGCGGTCTCGACTCCAACGCCCTGCAGAAACCGAAGAAGTTCTTCGGCGCGGCCCGCAACATCGAAGAAGGTGGGTCGCTGACCATCATCGCGACGGCACTGGTCGAAACCGGTTCGCGCATGGACGAAGTTATCTTCGAGGAGTTCAAGGGCACGGGCAACATGGAACTCATCCTCGACCGGAAGCTGGCCGACCGCCGCATCTTCCCGGCCATCGACCTGCAGCGCTCCGGCACCCGCAAGGAAGAGCTGCTCCTCTCCGAGTTCGAACTGAACCGCATCTGGGTGATGCGGAAGCTGCTGGCCGAACTCAACCCCGTCGAGATGATGGAGTTCGTGCTTGACAAGATGCGTCTGACCCGCAACAATAAGGAATTCCTCGAAGCGATGAGCGAAAGTTGATGTGAAATGAAACCGAAGATTCACCCCAAGTACGTCGAGTCGACCATCCACTGCGCCTGCGGCAACGTGGTCAAGACCCGTTCGACCAAGCCGAAGATGAACGTTGACCTCTGCTCTGCCTGTCACCCGTTCTTCACCGGCAAGCAGAAGCTCGTAGACACCGCCGGGCGCGTGGAGAAGTTCCGCCGCAAGTACGGCGAGGTGGTCCCCACCAAGCCGGCCAAGGTTGCCAAACCGGCGCCGGCCCCCAAACCGCCGAAGCCGCCGAAACCCCGTAAGCCCAAGGCTGCCAAGCCCGCGGCAGAGCCAACCGCGCCTGCTGCCGAGGCCGAAGCGAAGACCGAGTAACTGGGACTCAGCCACAAAGACACCAGGTCACCAAGGTCCGTATGAGGCGAAGTGACGGATAGTTTAAACCCGGGGGTCTGCTCCGCGGGACTTGAGACTTCGCGCTCTTGTGGTGAAGTCAGTCTCCCGGTCGAGGGTCATGCCTGATGGCCGGCGACTCACGCGCCGCGGCGCCCGAGCTCGCCCACCTGGCCGAACGGCTGCACAAGCTGCAGGAGTTTCTTTGACCTGCCGGCTCGCCGGACCGAACTAGCCGAGCTCACCAAAGCCAGCACCCAGCCTGATTTCTGGAGCGTGGCGGCGCGCGCCCAGACTACCATGCGTCGCCTCGCGGAGCTGAACGACACCCTCGGTCGTCTGGACAAGCTTGCCGGCGAGATCAAGGACATGACCGAGATGGTCGGTCTCTTCGATGAATCGGACGAGGCTGCCCGCAAAGAGATGGCAGCCCAGATCGAGGCGATGGGCCGCGAACTCGAAGCTCTGGAAGAACGAGCCATGTTCCGTTCCGAGGAAGATTCCCGCGCTGCCATCGTCTCGATCCACCCCGGCGCCGGCGGTACCGAGTCCTGCGACTGGGCCGAGATGCTCTACCGCATGCTCACCCGCTACATCGAACTGCAGGGACTCAAGTACGAAGTACTCGACCTCCAGCCCAACGACGAGGCCGGCATCAAGGACGCCACGCTCGAAGTCAGCGGCACCTACGCCTATGGCCTGCTCAAGTCCGAGATCGGCGTCCACCGCCTGGTTCGGGTTTCACCTTTCGACGCCAACAAACGCCGGCACACGAGCTTTGCCGCGGTATCGGTCTTCCCCGAAGTGGACGAAATCGAGGTCGAAATCAACCCGAGCGACCTGAAGTTCGACGCCTTCCGCGCCGGCGGCCACGGCGGCCAGAATGTCAACAAGGTCAGTTCGGCCGTGCGCATCACTCACATCCCCACCGGCATCGTGGTCGTCTGCCAGAACGAACGTTCTCAATTCCAGAACAAGACCAACGCCCTCAAGATCCTGCGCTCCCGGCTCTACGATTACCACAAGCGCGAGCAGGACGAGAAACGCGAGAAGATGGAAGCGGCGAAGACCGAAATCGCCTGGGGCCACCAGATCCGCTCCTACGTCTTCTTCCCCTACCAGCAGGTGAAGGACCACCGGACCGACTTCACTACCCATGACCTCGCCGGTGTCATGGACGGGCATATCGAGAGCTTCGTCCACGCCTACCTCACCCGCCCCGAAGCGGCGGAGAGCGGAGGCGGAGGACGGAGCGCACCAACGAAACACAAAGATAGTAAGCAGCATTCCGGGCCTGATGCCTGAAACGTCCGTGACCTGGCGCCTTCGTGGTCGGGGTCCGGTTCGGGCCACACAAGTCTTGACAACCCCGTTTCAGTCATTAGATTACAGCGCTTGAAACGATTTAACTGCGCCGGCTGGACCGAATCTGCCGGCCTTGAATGGAGGTCCGCATGAAAGCATCAGTCGACAAAGAGCTCTGCACCGGCTGCGAGTTGTGCGTCAGCAGCTGCCCGGACATCTTCGAAATCGACGGCGATGTCGCCAAAGCCAAGGTAGATGTAGTCCCCGAAGGTGCCGAGGAGTGCGTGCAGCAGGCTGCTGAAGACTGCCCGTCCAGCGCCATCAAAGTCGAAGACTAGTTCTACGAGAACAACGCCCGTCGGCACAAGCTGCCGGCGGGCGTCTGCTTTCGATCCGGGCCAAGAAGCCAGAAGCCTCGGGCGGAGTCCGACAGCATAGCCCCGCCCGCAGTCTGCGGCATACATCGCATGTAACTCAACTGCCCGCCTGATAAGACTTCTTATCAAGCGAATCCTTCGGCAGTTCCTGTAACTTCTCTATTCTCAATTCACTATTCTCCATTGCCTCGAAACGACACCGCCGCCGGGGGAACAGCCGTCCCCGCAACGGCCACCGTCACTGTCACCGTCACGACTCCTGCTACGGCGAGAGCCACGACCCCGGCAACTGCGACCTCTACGGCGTGAGCTACGACTCCGGCTACGTCGTCGGCTACAGCCTGCGCGACTGTTCTGGAGCCCGGGAACAAAGTGGCTGGTCCGCCACCTTGCCCCATCATCACCCCCAACGCAGCAGTTCTTCAGCTCGATGGCCAATAGTGTCTACCTGCTGTCGCTGGCAGTGTCTTTTGCCTTCCTGATCTACGCGGCGCTGAGCGTGGAGAGCCGCCGGCCTTCAGCTGCTGAGAAACGATAGCGACTGCCTGCGGATGTGCCACCGGGACCGGATGGGGAATCTGAACCATCCCGGCTTGCGCTGCGTCTAACTACGGAGAGCACGGCAGCTCGGTATCGATAAACGGCTCGGTCACAGACATTGTCGTGATACTGGGTTGTCCGTGACTCTCTTTTTTGACGCATCGAAACGTCGGCCTCCGCAGCCGATGGCAATCTAAGTCACAACAAACAGGGCATTTATTCGTAGGGCTCCAGCGAAACCCAAGTTGGCGGGCCATTCGATTCCTGTGCCTCGGGCTCGCGTCTAACGAGTGACGCTATGCCGATACTGAATGAACCGGCTAGAATCAAGGCCCGGGAAATGCTGGCCAATCTGGCCAATCCGGTCAGACTTGTCCTTTTCACGGAAGACAGCGGATGCCAGTTCTGCAAGGAGGCCGCCGGTCTGGCGCAGGAACTCGCCGGTCTTTCGGACAGGCTGACCGTCGAGGTCCTCGACCTGCAGAAGGACCACCTCAAGGCGGCGGATTTCCATGTCGACAAAGTACCGGCATTTGTCGTAGTTGGTGAAAGGGACTACGGCATCAAGTACTACGGCGTGCCGGCGGGATACGAATTCACAACACTGCTCACGCTGCTCGATTTGGCCGGCAGACGCAACAGCGGACTGCAGCCGGAAAACAGGTCAAAGCTGAACCTGCTCTCGTCTTCGCTGGACATACAGATGTTCGTGACGCTTACCTGCCCGGTCTGCCCCATGGCCGCAGCTACGGCGGCGCGTATCGCTATTGAGAGTGACAAGTTATCTGTCAGCATTATCGACGCAACCGAGTTCCCGCAACTCGCCGGTCTCTACAATGTGATGGCCGTTCCGCGGACCGTAGTCAATCGTGGCCACTCCTTTGAAGGCGCGCTGCCGGAGACGCTATTCGTTAACGAAGTACTGCAAGGTGCGTCGGGCTTGGTTGCGCCGTAGGGCCGAACCGTATTCTGCCACCAAGACCCAGAGAAAGCTGCGCGACACGGGCATTGACGAACATTGGTTTGCCCGGACAGGAACCGGATCACATCGCACCCTTCGGGCATGCATGACTGGCATGCGCGCTCATAACTCTTCCGAACCTCTGTGACCTGGTATCCCTGGGCTGGAACTGGAATCCGGGACTGACCCGGCTATGCCCTGAGCGCGGCGTCTATTCTCGACCGGGCGCGGGCCAGCTCAGGCCGGAATCCGGTTACCTTCAACCTGAGCTTCCCTTTCAGTTGCTGTTCCTTGACAACCCGTCCCGAATCGTGCAGCAGGCTGACCAGGTCGAGCCTGTCCGCCGGTACGGTAAACGTCCGCCTTACCATTCTCTTCTCGACCCGGCGCAGCAACTCCGTCCTGAGTTCCTCTATTCCCTGACCCGTCTCGCCTGATACGAGGACAGCGCCGGTGTAGCTGCGCTTCAGCCGCTTCAGCGCCGCGTCGTCGAACACGCGGTCAATCTTGGTGAACACCATCATGACCGGCTTGTCGCCCGCGCCGATTTCGCAGAGTGTGTCGTTTACGGCGTCGATCTTCCGGTCCATCTGCTCGTCGCCGGCGTCCACCACGTGCAGCACCAGCGTGGCGTCGAGTACCTCGGACAGCGTTGAACGGAAGCTGGCCACGAGCTGCGTGGGCAGGTGGCGGATGAACCCGACGGTGTCGGTGACCAGCACATTCACGTTCCGCGCTAGAGCCCATGGCTTGGTGTTGGGATCCAACGTGGCAAACAGCTGGTCCGATACCTTCACGTCGGCACGAGTCATCCGGTTGAGAAGAGTCGACTTGCCCGCGTTGGTGTAGCCAGCCAACACCAGCCTATACATGTCGCTGCGCCGCTCTCGCTGAACTGCCCGTTCCCGGTCGATCTTCTTCAGGTCCCTGCGCAGAGCCGCAATCCGCTGCTCGATCTTCCGGCGGTCGACCTCCAGCCTGGTTTCGCCCGGTCCGCGCGTCCCGATGCCGCCACCCAGCCTGGACATCTCGACTCCAAACCCGGTCAGCCTCGTCCGCTGGTACTCCAGCAGGGCCAGCTCGACCTGGATCTTCGCCTCGGACGTGCGCGCGTGCAGGGCAAATATATCGAGAATCAGCGCCGCCCGGTCAATCACTCGGACTTTGATGGCGTCCTCCAAGTTGCGCTGCTGAGTCGGCGTCAGCTCCTCGTCGAGTATCAGCAGGTCGATGTGGTGCCGGCGGCAGGTAGAACGGAGATTCTCGACCATCCCCTTGCCGACGAGCGTGGCCGGGTCGAGTTTTGGCCGCAACTGTATGAGACGCTCGACCACTTCCCCACCGGCAGTCGCGGTCAGGGCCGCCAGTTCCTCAAGGGAATCGGCCTTGGACCAGCGCTCCCTGCTGGAGGTCGCGGCTCCGATAAGCAGTATCCGCCAGCTCACGAGGCAGGACTCCTTTGCGCGAGTACGTGGATGATGCGGTGGATAACCGTGACGAAGCTGCCGAGAGCGATGGCCCCGAGTGCAGCAGGCATCCAGGTGCGTCCGAGGACGAACGCCCCGAAGAGGAACACCAGCACGCGGACCGGGCGTTCGAAGAACCCGACCTTGCACTCCCGGCCCACGCCCTCGGCGCGGGCCCGGACATAGCTCACCATGAGCGAGAACACCAGTGCGACAACTGCCAGCAGGCCGTACCAGGAATCGCGGTAGTACCAGTAGCATCCGATGAGGATGAACGACTCGCTGAGTCGGTCCACCGTTGAATCAATGAAGGCGCCCAGCGCGCTCGACGTGCCGGTGCGGCGCGAGAGTTCACCATCGAGCGTATCGCAGAGCCCGACCACGGCCGCCAGTGCTCCCCCGACCATGAACTGGCCGGTCGCGAAGAAGTACCCGGCACCGAGGCTCAGAGGCAACGCTAGCAGGGTGACCGCCGTAGGCGACACGTCCATCGCCGCCAGCAGGCTCACCAGCGGCCTCAGCAGCCTACGTCCCTGTTGCTTCGTCTTCTCGTTCATCTTCCTCTTCTCCGGCGCCGGCAACCACGACCACGGTCTCGCCCTTGAGCTCTCGTTCGCCGATCTTGGCCAGCACCTCGGTCAGCTTTCCTCGCAGGACCTCTTCGAACCGCTTGGTCAGTTCCCGGCACACGACAACTTCCCGGTCTCCCCAGAGTTCCAGCATCTCCTCCAGCAGCCGCTTGGCGCGGCGGGCAGCTTCGCAGTACACGGTGGTGCGCTGTTCGGTCTTTAGCGCGGCGAGCCGCTTGCGCCGACGGCCGTCGCGCTTGGGCAGGAACCCCTCAAACGCGAACCGGTCCGAGGGCAGACCCGACACCACCAACCCGGCCAGCAGCGCCGAGGCCCCGGGGACCGGGATCACGGCGACCCCGGCCCTCACCGCAGCCCGGATCAAGTAGAAACCCGGATCGGAGATACCGGGCGTGCCGGCATCGGTGATGAGCGCGATGCGTCTCCCCTGCTGCAGTTGCGTGAGCAACTCCGGGGTCCGGCTCACCTTGTTGTACTCATGGTAGGAAGTCAGCCGATTGCGGATGTGGTAGTGCTGCAGGAGCAGCCCGCTGTGCCTGGTATCCTCGCACGCAATCAGGTCCACCGACTTGAGCACCTCAACCGCTCGGTTTGTCATGTCGGCAAGGTTACCGATCGGGGTCGAGACGACGTAGAGACCGGGAGTCAGGCCGCCCTGTGCCTCGCCTGCCAGCAGGTTCAACTCCGCCGCCTACAGGTCAAAGAACTCCACCCCGGCGGTATCAGTGTCGAGGAGCGCAGCCGTTGAACGGCCGAAGAGCCAGCCGCAGGCCTCGCCCGGATTGATGACCACCGGACTGCTACCCTCATGCCTCAGCTTGTGCGTGTGGCCGTGGAGGTAGAAATCGCAGACCGGAGGTTCGCCTGGCGGCTGGTGGGAAACGACAAATCGCTTGCCGCCGAGCTCGAAGCCGAACGGACCCTCGTGCAATGCGAACCCGAGTTCGTCGGCACGCCGGCGCAGGCCTGCCCGGTCGCCATCACAGTTCCCGAAGACGACCGTTAGTGGCACGCTCAGGCTCTTCATCTCTTTGAGCACGAATTGCGCGACGATATCCCCGCAATGCACGACACGGTCCGGCTTGAGCCGGTTGAACAGGGCCACGGCCTGCCGCACCTTGTCCAGCCGGTCATGCGTATCCGAGATAATGCCGACTCGGCTCATTGCAGCAGGTCGCGCAGGGGCTCGAACCTCCGCAACCGCACCGGGTGGCGCAGCTTCTTGAGAGCCTTGGCCTCGATCTGCCGGACGCGCTCGCGCGTGATGTTGAAGATCTGGCCGACCTCTTCCAGCGTTCGCGGGCAGCCGTCGCCGAGCCCGAACCGAAGCCTGAGCACCTTTTCCTCCCGCTTGGTCAGGACGGCGAGCGCCTCTTCGAGCTTCTCCCCCAGCAGCGACACACCGGCAGCGTGGGACGGCGAAGCGGTTTTCTCATCGTAGATGAAGTCACCGATGAAACTCGTCTCATCGTCGTCTACCGGCTTGTCCAGCGATACGCCGAACTGCGAAATCTTGGACAGCGCCTCGATCTTCTCCTTGGGCGTCGAAAGCCGCTGAGCCAGCTCGGCAATGGTCGCTTCCCGGCCCTGCTTCTGCATGAACTGGCGCTGGATCTTCGCGACCTTGTTGATCGCATCGATGATGTGTGCCGGCACGCGCACGGTCCGCGACTGGTCGGCGATCGCGCGGGTGATCGCCTGCTTGATCCACCACGTGGCGTAGGTGGAGAACTTGAACCCCTTGCGGTAGTTGAACTTCTCGACCGCCTTGATCAAACCGACGTTGCCCTCTTCCAGCAGGTCGGCGAACTCGAGCCCGCGGTTCGCGTACCGCTTGGCGATGGAGATGACCAGCCGCACGTTGCCCTCTATCATCTTGTCGCGTGCCGCCAGGATCCGGTTCTCGCAGAGCGCGATCTCGGTCAGCACCTTCCTGACATCGGCCGTGTTGCGGTCAAGGAACTCGTGGCACTCGCGCAGCTTGCGCCTGACCTCGGTTACTTCCGGCGTACCCTCGCGGCCCTCGGCCTTCGCCACCAGCAACTCGTGCACCAGGCCGAGTGCCTCGGTGCCCTTCGCCTTGAACTCGTCGATGAGGTTGTTGATCAGGTGGTGCTGGAGCGACAACGTCTGTACCCGGCTGAACACGACCTTCTTCAAATCGGCAATGTGCTTGCGGACCGATGGCGAGGGCTTGCGCTGCTTGAGCTTCTCAATCTTGTCCGCTTCGCGCCGGATGTCGCGCAGGCAGCGGATGAATCGCTGCCGATCCCGCCAGAGCGCCTTCTTGTCGAACAGGCACTCGAACTCGACCCGCGCGATCTGGTCGAGCGACTTTGTACCCTCTTCGATAGACCAGCACTCCTCAACCAGACGACGCATCATCGATATCGGATCGAACAGGTACTTGATGATGCTCTTGTACCCTTCTTCCATTTCTTTGGAGTACCGGATCTCCTCCTCGCGCGTCAGAAGGGGCAGCTTGGAGAGTTCGCGGAAGTAGGACTTGGTCGGGTCTTCGGTGCGCTGGATTACGGGCTTGGGGCCTTTCTGTATCACTGTCTCCGGTTCTTCCGCCCGCGTCTCGGTCATCATGATGCCGCTGCGGATCAGACCGGCAACGACTTCTTCCAGGCGGTCCGTTGACATCAGCACATCATCGGGAACCAAGTCCTCCAGCTCCTCGTAGGTAATCCGCTTGTCGCCCGACGCCTTCTCGTAGACGGTATCGAGCCAAGGCTCGCGGTCCGTCATCTCCCGCGCCTTGCGTCCCCGGCCGGGCGGCCGACCGGGACCGCGTTTCCCGCCAACCGGTCGTCTGGCTCCGGCCTTCGCCGCAGACGGAGGCCGGCCCACCCGCTTCCGCTCCTTTTCACTCTTCATGGCGCGCACTCCTTTCCTTCGCAACTTCCTGAAGCAACCTACTTCTCTCTTTCTGCAACTCTTCAGCCGCCGCATCGTCGCCGTTCGCATCGGCTTCCTTGAGCCGGCGATGCAGCCAGTCCGCCCGGAACCTCTTCACTCTTTCCTGAAACTCGCCCGGGGTCGGAACATCCTCAAAGGTCCAGGCCGAGACCAGCTTCCGCATGTCATCGTCGCGGATCAAACCGAGCACTAACCCGGCGTTGAAGCCGGAATCCTCGCAGTGCTCGGCCACTATCCTGGCGACCGGCCGCAGCTTCTCTTCCTGCAGGAGATCCTCCAGTCTCAGGTCTCGCGCGATCCGCGCCAGTTCCGGGGTCTGGATTGCCGATCCCAGCAGCTTCTCTTCCACGCCACGGCTGGGGCCACCTCTGGTTGCGCCGGACTTCTGCTGACCTGAGCCACGCAGCAGCGCCGCCTTGCTAACCCGGAACCGGTCGGCGATTCGATTCGCGTACAGCTCGCGGGTCGTATCGTCTCCTATGAGCCGCAACAGCCCGACCAGCTCGCCCAGGACCGCCCTCTGCTCGGCCACCCGGGACAATTCCCGGCCGGCAAGGACAAACTCGACCCAGTCCTGGCCTCCGGCCAGCAACTCGACGAGTCTCTCTTTCCCAAACTCCCGAACATACGAGTCCGGATCGGTCGCGTCCGGCAACAACGCCACCTGCGGCTCGATGCCTGCGGCCAGCAGAACCTCGGCTACCCTCCGTGCCGCCTTCCGGCCGGCGCTGTCTCCGTCGAAGCAGACCGTGATGCGGGAGTTGTACCGCCGCAACAATTGGGCCTGGCTGGGCGTGAACGCCGTGCCCAGCGGCGCAATCACGTTGTTGATGCCTGCATTCACGAGCGACAACATATCGAAGTTGCCCTCGACCAGGATCGGTATCTGCTCCCTTATGTACCCCTTGGCCTGAAATACCCCGTAGAGGCTTTCGCCTTTCCGAAAGATCGCCGTCTCGGGCGAATTCAGGTACTTCGGCTCACTGTCATCAAGCACCCGCCCGCCAAAAGCAATGACCTTGCCCGACAGCGAGAGTATAGGAAACATCAGTCGGCCATGGAACCAGTCCACCAACCCCTCATGGCGCTGTCCCCCTCCCGCCGTCCCCTGCCCGTCCAACGTCCTCAGCAGGCCAGCCTGCACCATCAGGTCCTCGGACCAGCCACGGCGCTTCGCCTGCCCGCGCAGCATGTTCCCCGCCGGCGCGTACCCCAGTCTGAACCGGCGAACGGTCTCCGCGCTCAACCCTCGCCTCTCAACGTAGGCGGCTGCCGCGGGCGTCTTCGGCAGCTGCTGCTCAAAGAACTGACATACCTGCTCACAGATACCGTACAGCCCCTGATTCTTGCCTGCTGCCTGCTCGGTCTCAACGGTCATTCCCAGTCTCTTTGCCAGGAACCTCACGGCCTCAGGGAACTCCAGCTTCTCCGTCACCATCACGAAGTTGATGGCCGTCCCACCGGCCCCGCATCCAAAGCAATGATATGTCTGCCGCTCCTGGTTCACGTGGAACGACGGAGTCCGTTCGGAATGAAACGGGCAGAGACCCTTGTAGTACCGCCCGGCCTTCTTGAGTGGCACGTATCAGCCGACAAGCTGCACAATGTCCGTCTGCATCCGGACCTGCTCGATGACCTCCTGCTTGATCATCAGGCGCTCTTGAGTTTCACCACCGTTACGCCGCTCCCGCCCGCCGCCGGCTCGGCCAGGCTGATCGCCTCGACCCGGGAATCACGACGCAACCTGTCCCACAACGCGCGACGCAGCACTCCCCCGCCTTTGCCGTGGACGACGGTGAGTTCGGCTGAACCGACCATGCTGGCCTCATCAAGGAACTTCGTCACTGCGTCGTCTGCTTCCTCTCGGGTCATTCCCCGAACGCTCAGTCTTGTATCGAACAGGTACGGCTCCGACTGAACCGGCTCGGGCTCCGGCTTTGCTTCGGCGGGTCCGACCCGCCGCAAGTCCGCCGCCGCCAGTTCCACCTTTATCTGACCGAAGGCCACAGTCACCAGGTTCTCCCTCACCTCGACGACCACGCCCTGTCTGCGAAACGTGTGCGACTCAACGTTGTCCCCGGACTTCAAGCCCACCGGAACCGAGTCCGGCAATTCCGTCTCCTCCGGCTCAGAACTGACCTCTGCGAGCGCCTGCTCGATATGCTGCTTGGCGGCAACCACGCTCTCATGGCTGGCCTTCTGCTCCCTTATCTGCCTGACGAGGTTCTCTATCTCTCGCCGCTTCTCCCTGAGGAACCGGTCCTCCTCGGTGCGCAGCCGCTCTTGCGCCGCCTTCGCCTCAAGTTGCGCCTCGCGCAGGCGAGCTTCGTAGTCCTGACGTAGCTTCGCCGACTGCCGTTGCTCCAATTCGGCTGCCGACCGGGCGACCTTGGCCTTGTGCAACTCCTCATCCAACGACCTGAGCTTCGTGCCCATGTCTAGCCACTCACGACCGATTCTGGCCCTTGCCCGCTCGATAACACCCGCCGGCATACCGGCCCCGGCTGCTATCTCAAGCGCGCTCGACTCCCCGGGAAAGCCCATCTTGAGCCGGTACGTCGGCCCGCTCCGAGACTCTGGACTCTGAGCTCTGGACTCTGAATTCTCCTGCCGCCCCCACTCCATCGCGGCGTTGGCCATGCCCGGCTCATCCTGCGCGAACATCTTGAGCGCCCCGAAGTGAGTCGTCACCACGCTCTTCACCCCGCGATCCCGCAACGCCTCAAGTACTGCGACCGCCAGGGCAACGCCTTCCTCCGGCGCGGTGGACGCACCAATCTCATCAATCAGCACCAAGCTCTCAGCATCGGCCTTATCCAGTATCTCCTTCAGTCTAGCGACGTGCGCGGTGAACGAGGATAGGTCCGAGTCGAGCGACTGCTCATCACCAATGTCGGCAAACACCCTTCTGAACACGGGCACCCGCGTCCCGCTCGCTGCCGGCAAGTACATGCCCGCATTCAACATCAGTGCCAACAGCCCAGACGTCTTCAGCACCACGGTCTTGCCGCCGGCGTTCGGACCGGAGATAAGCAGCACCTGCGCCGTATCCGGGAAACGCATGTCCAGCGGCACCACGTTCACCTTCCGATGTAGCAGCAGTGGATGCCTGGCCTTGACCAGCTCCAGCCGGCCGTCCGCAGCAACGTCCGGTCTCCGGCAGTCGAACCTGGAGGCAAACCTGCGCTTTGCGACCAGCACGTCGAGCGCACCGGCCCCGACCAAGGCAGACGACAACTCCGGCACGTGCTGGCCGACCAGATGCGATAGCTCTCGCAGGATTCGCGCCACCTCTTCGGCCTCGGCATCCTGCAATTCCTGCAACTCATTCCCGTCCGACACCAGGGCCAGCGGCTCAACGAACAGGGTCTGGCCGCTGCCCGAACTGCCATGGATAACTCCCGGCACCCCGGCCCGATGCTCGAGCAACAATGGCAGTACGAACCTCCCACCTCTCACCGTCGGTATGCCGCCAAACCAGCCCGGGTTGTCGGCCGCCATCCGCTCAAGCTTCCTGACCAGCGCGTTGCGCAGGCTCCGGAGCCGGCGTCTGATGTCGGCCAACTCCGGCGAGGCCGAGTCGCGGACGGCTCCGACCTCGTCAATCGCCTCGTCAATCCCCCGTTCGAGTGCCGGCTGCGGCACCAAGTCATGAATCAGCGACCGCACCGCGACGACATCCTGCCGCTGGTTCTGGAAGAACTCACGGCATTTCCTGATCCCGGTGCAGGCCACCCGGATGCGGAGCAACTCCTCACCGGTCAGCAGACCGGACGCGCGCAGCTGCTCAAGCAGCGGGCGCACGTCCTTCACCTCGGTCAGCGGCGGCTCATCGCCGAGGCTCGCCACCTCGTCCAATCGGTCCAACTCCGCCGCGACCTGCCTGACGTCCGCCGCCGGCTCAAGCGCCAGCGCGCGCTCGCGGCCCATGTCGGTCTGACAAAGACCGGCCAGGATCTCACGCACGCGCGTGAAACCCAGCACCTCAAGCGTGTGACTATCCAAATGCGTCTCCAGGAGGACTGTCCTCTTGAGAACGGTCCCCCCGCCTGTTTCTAGTATCCGTCGTTTTGTCTGCGGCGGAACGCCCGACGCCGTGACTCAGCCAGCTTCCGCTTCTTCTTCTCGCTCGGCTTCTCAAAGAACTCGCGGCGCTTCACCTCCCGCAGAATCCCGGCATTCTCACACGCCCGCCGGAACCGTCGGATGAAGCTCTCGTAGGACTCGCCTTCCTTCACTGTAATACCTACCATGACTCGATCGCACCTCCTTTCAAAGTCGTTTGCAGTATCCCGCGAAAACAACATGCAGGGCTAAACGCCATGATGTACATTCTAACCCAGATCTCCCAGCAGGCCCAGAGTCATGGCCGCGGCGGCAATCGCCGCAGTCTCAGCCCGCAGCCGACGCGGACCCAAAGAGAATGACTTCGCTCCCGCAGCTTTGAGGGCATCGACCTCGGCCGGGTCGAATCCGCCCTCAGGCCCGACTACAACGAGGACGGAACCGGCATCTCGGTTCAGCACCGCGCCCAACCCCGCACGCGTCTCATCCTCGTAGGCGAGAAGCACCTGATCGAATTCACCGCTCAGCCTGAGCAGCCGGTCGAACTCAAACGGAACATCAATCACGGGCAACACCGTCCGCGTCGATGACTTCAGGGCTGCCAGAGATACGGCACGGAGCCGGTCGAGGCGTGGTGAGCTCAGCCGGCCGACGACCCGGGAACACAAGAAAGGAGTGACGCGGCTCACACCCAGCTCGGTCGCTTGGGCGCAGACTTGGGCCATATGGTCACCCTTCAGTATCGCCTGGGCAATTGCGACCCGATGCCCGGGCTCACGTGCATCAACCCGGGTGCTGAGCACGCGCCCCGCGACGCGGTCCGCCTTCACCGCGGTCAGCTCGACCTGATACTCGGTCCCGATCCCATCAACTACAGTCATCACGCTGCCGACACCGCGCCGCATGACCCGGGCGATGTGGCGGGCCTCAGCGCCGGTGATGACAATCTGGCCGTCTGCCGGAACGGACCTGGTGTAGTACGACTCGCAGTGCCGGCGTGCCGCCTCTATCATCAAGCAGGTTTCCTCGGCGCCGGCGTCTCTTCACTCTTCGACTCGTCCAACTTCCTCAACAGGTTCTTTTCTTCGCGCGACACCCGCTTTGGCACGTGGATGACCACCCGCACCAGGAGGTCGCCCACGCCGCCATCCAGGTGCTTGATTCCGGCGCCGTGTATGTGCAACACCGTACCGGACTGTGTCCCGGCCGGAATCTCCAGTTCCTTCTCTCCCCCGAGTGTCGGCACCTTCAACTTGGCGCCCATGACTGCAGCGGCGATACTGACGGGCAGTTCGACCGCAACGTCATCTCCCTGCCTCAGAAACAGCGGATGCTCCTTCTCCTCGAACTGGACGAGAACGTCTCCTTTGCCGGCCGGGCCGTAGTGTCCCTCGCCGTGCAGCGGGAGATAGTTGCCGGCCGAGACTCCGGCGGGGATCCTGACCTTTAGCGTCCTCGGCTTCTTTACTCGGCCATCGCCGGAGCAGGCCTTGCAGGTTTCCTTGATTCGCTCTCCGGCGCCGCCGCATTCAGGACAAGGCTGGACCTGGACGAACTGGCCAAGAAACGAACTGGCCCGGTGCTGGACCTGGCCCTGGCCGTGGCACGCGGCGCACGTCTCCTTGCCCTTGCCGCCCGCACCCGCGCACTCCGGACACCGCTCGAATCGGTTGAAACTCAGTTCTTTGGTTACCGAGTTCGCAATCTCATCGAGACTGAGCCGAACCGAGATCCTGATGTCACCGCCGCGCGAACGCCGGCGCGACTGCGTCCTGCCGCCGACCAGCAAGTCGAATAAACCGCCACCTCCGCCCATACCGAATCCCTGCAGCAGGTCTCCGAACAGGTCGGAAATGTCGTCAACGTGCGTGAAGTCGCGTCGGAAGTCAAAGCCGCCTGGTCCGAACTGACGTGAAACGCCCTCGTGTCCGTAGGTATCGTAGAGTTTCCGCTTCTCCTTGTCGGCCAGGACTTCGTATGCCTCGGACAGTTCCTTGAACTTCTCCTCGGCCTGGTCGCGGTTGTCCGGGTTGCAGTCCGGGTGGTGCTCCTTGGCCAACTTGCGGTACGCGGACTTGACCTCATCATGGGATGCGCTGCGGCTGATTCCGAGGACCTCGTAGTAGTCGCGTTTGCTGGTGGCCATGTTGTCAACGAACACTAGGACCCTGCTCGAGTATCAAAGCGCGGGGCCTTCCGCACGACTGGACCCCGCGGCCGGCCCCTTCGATTCCGGCTCTGCCGACCCCGTCCGTACGGGACCGCGACGTTTCTCTTGGTGCGTGCAGCGTCCGGCTCGCCCCGCTACTTCTTGTCCTCGTCGATGACGGTATAGTCGGCGTCGACCTTCTTCCCTGCGTCCCCTTCCGACTTGGGGCCGGACGAACCGGGCTTGGGCCCGGCTTCTTTCTGTCGGTACATCTCTTCAGCCAGTTTGTAGCTCACCTTCTGCAGTTTCTCTATCGCCGCGTCTATCGCCGCCTTGTCGTCGTTTCTCATTGTCTGGCGCAAGTTCGTGGTCGCCTCTTCGATCGCACGCCGATCGACGTCAGGTACTTTGTCGCCAAACTCTTTGAGGGTCTTTTCGGTCTGGTAGATAAGCGTATCGGCGCGGTTGCGGCTGTCAACAAGTTCGCGCCGTTTCCGGTCCTCGGCAGCGTGCGCCTGGGCATCTCCAACCATTCGGTCGACCTCCTCTTTGGCCAAACCGGAGGAGGCCGTGATCCGGATCGACTGCTCTTTGCCGGTGGCCTTGTCTTTGGCCGTCACGTGAAGGATGCCGTCAGCGTCTATGTCGAATGTCACCTCGATCTGCGGCGTGCCGCGCGGTGCCGGAGGGATGCCGGCCAGCTCAAACCGACCCAGAGTCCGGTTGTCGGCGGCCAGCTCCCTTTCGCCCTGCAGCACGTGAACCGTGACCGCGGGCTGACCGTCTTCTGCCGTCGTGAACACCTGGCTCTTCCTTGTGGGAATCGTGGTGTTGCGGTCAATCACCTTCGTCATCACTCCGCCCAGGGTCTCGATTCCCAGCGACAGTGGGGTCACGTCCAGCAGGACTACGTCTTTCACCTCACCGGCCAAAACCGCACCCTGGATGGCCGCGCCGATGGCGACGACTTCGTCCGGGTTGATGCCTTTGTGCGGCTCCTTGCCGAAGAACTCGCGCACCAGGAACTGCACCCGCGGCATGCGGGTCTGACCGCCGACCAGGATCACCTCGTCGATTTCGCCTGTCGTCACCTTGGCGTCAGTCAGGGCCTGTTTGACCGGACCAAAGCTGCGCTGCACCAGATCCTCGACCAGTGACTCCAGCTTCGACCGGGTAAGACGCATGTCGATGTGCATAGGACCCTTCTTCTCATCCGACCAGATGAATGGAAGGTTGATAGATGTCTCCATCGAGGTCGAGAGCTCGCACTTGGCCTTCTCGGCCGCTTCCTTCACCCGCTGCAATGCTGTCTTGTCCTGGGCCAGATTCACACCGTGTTCGCGCTTGAACTCATCGATGACCCAGTCCATGATCCGCTGGTCGAAATCGTCACCGCCGAGATGGGTGTCGCCATTGGTGGATTTGACCTCAAAGACCCCTTCGCCAATCTCCAGCACGGAGATATCGAACGTCCCGCCGCCCAGGTCATAGATGGCGATGCGCTCGGCCTTCTTCTTATCCAGGCCGTAGGCCAGCGCGGCCGCAGTCGGCTCATTGATAATGCGCAAGACATCGAGGCCGGCGATCTTGCCCGCGTCCTTCGTCGCCTGCCGCTGCGAGTCATTGAAGTATGCCGGAACCGTGATGACGGCCTTGGTGACCACCTCGCCGAGGTACGCCTCGGCCGACTTCTTCAGGTACTGCAGGATCATCGCCGAAACCTCGGGAGGAGAAAGGCGCTTGCCGTCAACGTCAACCCAGGCGTCGCCGTTCGCCGCTTCGACGACGTGGAACGGAACCCGCTTCTGCTCTTCTGTCGACTCGCTGTGCCGCCGACCCATGAACCGCTTGATTGAATAGACCGTCTGCTCGGGGTTGATGACCGCCTGCCGTTTGGCCAGTGTGCCCACCAGGCGTTCCTTGCCCATGGCTACAACCGACGGAGTTGTTCTGCCACCTTCCGGGTTCGGTATCACTGCCGGTTGCCCGCGCTCCATCACTGCTACGCACGAAAACGTCGTCCCGAGATCTATACCTATGACCTTCGCCATCACTTTCCTCCTGTATCCGGTCTGACAATTCCAAGCCCGAGGCCGACTACAATCGACCGTCGCGGCACATCACTGGTGTCCAAAGCCCTTTTCATCCCTGTTCGCCCGCAGATTCCTCGCCTACGGGCTTCGATTCTACTCCCTGGTCCGGGGTGCACGCCGACATACCTGGGGCGACCGCCGCTTCCGCAGCCCTGCTTCCGGTATCGACCTGCTGTTTCGCTTCTGCCGCCTTTGCCACGACAACCCTCGCCGGCCGCAGGACACGGTCTCCACAGGCATAGCCTTTGCTTGTCTCGCTCACAACCATTCCTGGCTTGTGCTCACTGGTGTGAACGAAGCTGATGGCCTCAGCCCTACGCGGATCGAACTCGACCCCGACGCAGCTGTACTCCTCCACGCCGTGCTTCCGCAAGGCATCCAGCAGCTGCCGGTGAATCAAATCCATACCCCTCTGCAGACCCTCGATGGTCGCGCCCGCGCAGGAAGCCTGGGCGGCCCGCCCGAAGTTGTCCAACGCAGGCAGGATATCCATCACCAATGCCTCCAAAGCGAATCTGCGGCTGACCTCGCTGTCTCGCTGCGTTCGCTTGCGGAGATTGTCGAAATCGGCCACTGCGCGTAAGTACTCCTCCTGCAGCTTCTTAGAAGCAAACTCCGCGTCCTGAAACTGCTCCTGGAGGAGCGTGACCGGGCCTTTCTTCTCTTGCGCCATTTTGGGTTATAACTTTAGACATTATAAGACAATACGGAGATTCTCCCGCGACGCTCAGCAACAGCACGGCCTGCACGGGCTTCTGTTGGCCGGGCCCGCCGGCCGGAACGACAGAGACCTATCTCAGTGTCGGGTCGTCGGAATAAACCGTGAAACGGTATTCGGCGGTATAGGGGTGGAGCCAGCCGCATTCCTGCAGCACCCAGAAGAGACCCTCTTCCACCCGCAGCCGCGGACGGGCTATGAGCGTAGCATAGTTGCTTTCCGGATACCTGACTTCCATCTCATGCTGGACATCGATTAGCCAGCGCTCTCCCCGGCGCTCTGCTTGTGCTTTGAGACTGGTCTGGTTGAGCGCAAGTGCGTAGCGCGCCTCGGGCTCGGTCAGGCGGTAGTCGGATCTGTCCCACTGGATCCTGACCGGACCGTAGCTCCGGCTGCAGGCGGTGTCGTCCTGCCGCAGTCCTGCCGCAAACTCCCTCAGCAGCATCCTCAACTTGTGCGAGCCGAGACCAAAGCCTGAGTAGAACACGCGCCGGGCAAGTGATCCCTGTGCTGACATCATCAGCAGTGTCTCCCTGGATGCTTCCGGGTAGAGCGGGTATCCTGCCACGCCCATCACGATGTTGAGCCCGTAGATACCGATACGGTCCTGCAGCGTGAAGGCACTCACGTCTTCCCTGGGCTTGCGGCGCAGTTGCTCAATCTTGAGATCCACCTCCTGGATCATCAGTGGAGCAAGCGCCAGTGTCGCCGGGACTATCACAAAAGACACGCCCAGCTTGAGCACCCTGACCGCTTTGCTGCGGTTGAACAACGGCAGCAGAATCCACGCCGTCGTGAACGCGACAACCGCGAGAGTCGGAACTTCGAAGAGCAGAGCCCAGCCGGCCAGCAGCAGCAGAGGCAGCGCAAGCAGCAGCAGGAGTGTACCGGCCACAGCGCCGCCGAGACGCCGCAACCAGCCTCCTCCTGAGCGGCGCGGCGCCCTCTTGCTGGTCTCCGGGACTTCTCTACGATCCACTTGCTGCCGGATGGACTTTGAACCGGCAGCTCACGGATATGGCAGCTGCCGGATCTTGCGCCTGGCCTTGTCCAACTGCTCCTGGTAGCCCTCGCCGCTCAGGGCCCGTTCGGCGGCGCCTTCGATGTCGGGATCGGTGTCCTGAACCATGGAGGCAATGGCATCAAGTCCGCGTTCGTCGCCGATCTGCCGAAGTGCATGGATTGCGCCCTGCTTTGCCTCCGGATACGGGTCGTGCAAAAGCCGGATTAGCGGATCGACGGCTTCACGCGCCTTCAGTCTGCCGAGTGCGCGCGCCGCGCCTCCGCGCACAGCCGGACGAGACGAACGCAGCAGGCCGATGAGCGGCTGGACTGACCCGGCACCCAGATGGACCAGCGCGCGGATGGCAGCTCCCTGGATATCCTCTCGCCCTTCCCGGTCGAAGAGATCGGCCAGCGGCTGGCAGGCGCGCGGATCGCCTATTATGGCCAGCCCGGTGGCGGCCTCCTTCCGGACATCCGGTATGGAATCCCGCAACAACTCGGCAATCCGCAGCACCGAAGCCGTGTCCTTGACGGTCATCAGGCCCCGGATTGCGGCTATCCTCATGTCCGCGTCAGGATCATTCAACTGCTCGCGCAGCCTCGGCAGCTTTGAACCACAGGACAAAGTAAAGAACGCGAGCACAAACACACAGAGACACGAAGTCAGTCTCGTCCGGATCACCAGACCACTGGACCGCCTGACCGCTGCAGCACTGATCATTCGGAATGAATGATAGCAGTGGCGCCGCGAGGGTCAAACCCGCCAGCCCGTCAGAGTCCCAGGCACGAAGCACGAATCCAGATCCAAGCCGACTTCACGGCCGTTTGCCTTCCGCCATGCGGGCATAGAGCTCAATCGTCATTTGAACTTCATCCACACTTTGACATGCACTATTCCCGTCCTAGACTGTCGCTCCGTGTTCAATGTCATCGTCACCGGCATCACGAGTTTCCTGACCGACATGGCGACCGAGATGGTCTACCCGCTCATACCGCTGTACCTCTCCGCGCTCGGGGCGCCGCCGGCTATCCTCGGAGTCATCGAGGGATTCGCGGAGAGCAGCGCTTCTGTCCTCAAGGTCTTCTCCGGCCGGCTCTCGGACAAGTTGCGTCGACGCAAGCCGCTGGCCATTGTCGGCTATTCCGGCTCTATGTTCGGCCGTCTGATTCTCTACGTCTCCAGCAGTTGGGGGATGGTGTTCGCCGGCCGGATGGTGGACCGCGTCGGCAAGGGCGTGCGGGTCGCGCCGCGCGACGCGCTCATTGCGGACTGCACGCCTCATGGCAGACGGGGCATGGCCTTTGGCCTGCACCGAGCCCTGGACTCCCTGGGCGCGGCTGCCGGAGTCATTGTGGCCATCTTCCTGGTCAGCACCTCCGGCAAAGGCATGGTTCGCCACGACTACCAGCGGATCTTCCTCTTCTCGCTTGTCCCGGCCGCGCTGGGGGTGGCTGCACTCTTCTTCATCCGCGAACCGAAGTGCGAGGGCTCGGTGCGGGCGCGCCTGCGCCTCTCTTTCCGCGGCCTTCCGCGCAAGCTCAAGCTCTTCCTGCTCGTCGTGATGCTCTTCGCGCTGGGCAACTCCTCCAACCAGTTCCTGCTCCTTCGCGCCAGCAACCTGGGACTCTCAATTGCTGCCGTACTCGGTGCCTACCTTGTATACAACGCAGTCTACGGGCTGCTCTCCTGGCCGGCCGGACACCTGTCCGACCGCATCGGCCGCAAGCCCCTGTTGATCGCCAGCTATGTCGCCTACGGTCTGGTCTACTTCGGTTTCGCTGCGGCCGTGCCGGCCCTTCACCTCTCGCCCGTCCTCACCGCCTTCGGGCTTTTCGCCCTTTACGGCGTGTTCAGCGCCCTGAACGACGGCCAGGAAAAGGCACTGGTCGCCGACATCGCGCCACAAGAACATCGGGCCACGTTCATCGGACTCCACTCGACCCTGACCGGCGTCGGACTCCTGCCCGCATCCCTGCTTGCCGGTGGGCTCTGGAGTCTCTTCGGCGCATCGGCCCCGTTCTGGTTCGGTGGCGCACTGGGATTGCTTGCCGCCGCCGGCCTCGCAATCGTCCTCTGACCGCTACTTGACAACTGAACGGCCCGGCCGATAATTACCGCCAGATTCCCATGGCCGCAGGCAAATAGACCCCACCAACAACATGCGCAGGCTACTACTTAAGTATTGGGTTCATTTAGACTTAACATGCCATCCCGGCCCTATCCGCCTGCCCACCCGCCCATAGAAACCCGCTAGGCCCGCAGTGCCCAGAATCATCAAGGCCGCCACGCCGATCCAGATTCTCGTCGCAGGGTTCGCCCTGATTGTACTGGTAAGCGCGGTCCTGCTGGCCATGCCTTTCAGCTCGACGAAACACGAGTTCCAGCCCTTCGTGGACTGCCTGTTCATGACCTCATCGGCCATATCCACGACCGGTCTGGTCGTGGCCGACATCGGCAAGGACTACACGCTGTTCGGACAGCTCGTCATGCTGGTGGTTGTCCAGATCGGCGGCATTGGGTACATGTGCTTCCTGCCGCTCGTCGTCGTGGGCCTGCTGGGTGGCAAGCTGACGATCAGCACCCGGATGGTTCTGCGCGAATCGATGGCCCGACCCGGCTGGCTTGACATGGTCAAGTTCACGAAGGTCATCCTCATCTCAACGCTGGTCATCGAGTCCCTTGGTGCCGCCTTGCTGGTCATCCATTCTGCGCCAACGAGGGGACTTGCCGCGTCCATCTACCCGGCCATCTATCACTCAATCAACGCCTTCTGCACTGCCGGCATGTCCATCTGGCCCGACAACCTGATGCGCTACCAGGCCGCTGTCTTTCCCAACATCGTGATCATGCTCGTCGAGCTTGCCGGCGGCATCGGCTTCTTCGTCCTCTACGACATCGCCCGGCAGTCGAAGAAGTTCGTGCGCGGCATCCACCCGCGCCAGCTCTCGACCCACTCCAAACTCGCGCTCACCGTCACCGGCATCGTTGTGGGCGTCGGCACGGTCGTCGTACTCCTCACCGAGTGGCCGCATTCCCGGCTTACGGCCGGCCAGATGATAATGGCCGCCGCTTTTCAGGCGGTCAGCGCCGAGACCACGACCGGATTCAACAGCGTTGACATTGCCGCCCTGACCGCTCCTGCGATATTCATGCTCACCGTCCTGATGTTCATCGGTGCGTCCCCCAATTCGACCGGTGGCGGCATCAAGACGACGACGCTCGGCGTAATGGTGGCGGGACTCCTGGCTCTGATTCGAGGACGCGAAGACATTACCATGTTCCGCCGCCGGATAAACTACAAGGTCCTGCAATCCGCCTTCAGCCTGACCCTTGCGGCCGGGTTTTGGTGCACGGTTGTCATCGGCCTGATGCTGCTCATCGAACCGGCCCGCTTCGACCAGATCGTCTTCGAAGTCGTGTCGGCGTTCGGCAACGTCGGCTTGTCGATGGGCATAACCACCAAACTCTCGACCCTGAGCCGGCTCATGCTCTCGGCCACCATGTTCTTCGGCCGACTCGGCCCGCTCGCGATCGGCTTCTCGCTCATCGGCAAGCGCGAATCGCCGCTCCACCACTATGCCGAAGATGAAGTATATGTTGGTTAGTGCACAAGTGGACCAGTGGCCTGGTGCTCCCGTGCCTGAATCGGCGTCCGCGTCGGGCCACTCGATCACTGGACCTCTTGACCACTCTCCCTCCGGAGGTTTGACATGAAGCAATTTGTAGTCATCGGGCTCGGCAATTTCGGACATGCAGTTGCGACTCGGCTGGCGCAGATCGGCCATCAGGTCCTGGCCATCGACCAGGACGAGGCTCGTATTGAGGCCATCAAAGACAACGTAACGCAGGCAATAACCGCCGACGCGCGCAACAAGGAAAGTCTCAAAGACCTGGTTTCGAGTCAGGTTGATGCCGTGGTTGTGGGAGTGGGAGACTCGATTGAGGCCAGCCTGCTCTGCGTGCTCTACTGCAAGGAACTCGGGGTCAAGCGCATAATCGCCAAGGCCTCAAGTGACGACCACGGCCGCATCCTCGAATCCATCGGCACGTCCGAGGTCATCTATCCGGAGCGCAACGCCGCTCTCCGGCTGGCCGAGAAGCTCAACGCCCCCACCAGCGTCATCGACTACATCGAGCTCTCCCCCGAGTACAGCATCATCGACGTGGCCACGCCCGACGAATTCGTCGGCAAGACCCTGAAGCAGCTCGCCCTGCCCAAGAAGCAGGGCATCCTCGTCATCGCCGTCCGCAGCGTAATGAAGAACGGCATCCAGCTCCTGCCCCCCGCTGACTTCAAGTTCGAGCCGGACACGATCATGACCGTCATCGGCCGCTACGAAGACCTGAACAAACTCACGCTGTAACCAGATTCGACACAACGGCCGGCGGGCATAAGCCCGCCGGCCTTCTTCCCAAACTTCGGCCGTCAGCCGTTAGCCGTCAGCCGTGGGCTAACCGCGGCGTGTCAAACGGGCGGGCGGATAGCAGTTGACTGGCTTCGGAATCCTGCGCGGCCGTGAATTGAGTATCGTGTCCCCGTTTCTCGCCCACTTCGGTCTCCTGGAACAGGCGGTTTCACCGATCTCCCTCGCAATCGGAGTCATTGCGGCCTCCATTCGCCGTCAACTCTCTTGTACATCTGGAAGCCGGAGTCCTCATACCCGTGCCAAGCCAGTATCACCTCGCCCGTCCCATCGCCCTCCAGATCAACCCAGTCCACAAAGCGGTCGTAGTGTTCGTACTCTCCCGTGTAGCCCGAGAACGCGAGTGAATCCGCACCAACAGACAATACCTGATCGGAATATCCCGGTTCTGACTTGTCTCCACTTTCGGTCACAAATGAGAATCCGCACCGTTGGCAGTATGCGATCGCCTCCTGTGGCCACAACGCGTTGACCGTGGGGCAGGCGACCAGGAAATCGACTGAAGGAGTCATGTCATCGAAGACGATGGCGTTGACAACGTACTTCATAGCCTCGCACGAGTCCCGTAGTTCCTTTGCCTGCTGGGGGCTTAGGCCTTCTGCCTCCAGGTACTTGCCGGTGGCTGAATCGAGACTCCAGTGTGATCCTCGACGTACCATTTCTGCAAGCTCCAGATCTGACGGGCCTATGGGGCACTCCGCCGTCACCAGCCAGTTGAGCCTCGTGGGTGATGAAGGCGCAGCAATCTTGGATGTGATTCGGAGACTATCGAATGCTCCATCGAGACCACGCGCGATGTGCCTACGTCCGAGGTTTCGGCGCATAGCCGCAAGAATCAGTGAGTCATTGAGTCTGGGGACGTACTGCACCCGTTTGGTCGTAGCAAGTGGGTCTGACGCTCCGGCGGTCATGCGAACCGCTGCCGCTCGTCCATCAGTCGCCGAGCATTGGAAGGACTGGACCTGATCACCATCCACAGTGAAATCCTCGACGACGGAGTCAATCCGACCGCGGCCCACGATTTCGTTCCTGTACAGGAACACCAGTCGTTCGCCGACTGACGGCGTGGGGAACTTCCGGAGTACGTCCACCGAGCAACGCTTGAAGCCTGGATACTGGCCGTTCGGGTATGGCAGCCACAGGAGCTGCACCTCGCAGAATCGACCGTGTTCAAAGTCTACACCGGCCGTATAGCCGGATGCCGGTTCAACGTACCATCTTGGCCCGAACGTGGGCGACGAATCGTTGTCTGCGCAGTCGACGAACCCGCCCCTAGGTTCGACCGGCTTGTTGGCGAGACGCATTGTCAAGCAAATGGCGCTGTCGTCACCAGGGCAGATCGCCGGGAACAACGTCAGCAGCACCACGACTGTCATCAAGAGCGCCCGCATCGACACCTCCTCGGGTTCGCGGCGTCCGGTTCGTGCATGCGGCAGTAACCAGTTCCTGTCATCGGATGACAACGACTCGGTAGCCATTCCTCTCCATCGGAGCTTCGTCAGTCGGAACTAGGAGCAGGAAAGCAAGACCTCTTTGCACGACGATCTTATCGTAACACCCTTCTACGGTCTTCAGGTCGCCGGTTACTGCGAAAACCGCAAGAAGGCGTAGCGCCGTGCTGTGCTTCTCGATCTCCAGCGCCAAGTCAGTGTCTGTGACCTTGAACTGCAGTATTTGGTACACACGGGTCTGCACAACCATCGGTATCCAAATGTCCGTCTTCGTCTGGACGCGAAGACTCGGTAGCTTGTCGAACCAGAGGCTGGGCCCGCCGTACTCGCCGACGTGCTCGAGTACGTGCTTGGCCTTGTATAGCGCCTCGTCCCGTCTGAAGAACGCTGTGTTGTACGACTCGCCATCGCCCAACATGATGCCGAACGTGCTGTCATGCAGGTCGAATTCACCGATACTGAACTCGTCCAAGTGGATCGCAAGGGTCTCACGTAGCAACGTCTCCCTCATTCTAGCAATCTCGCCGAGCAGACTGTCGTGCTTGCTGCTTTCAAGAAATGCTTGCTTCTGCAGAGGCGTCTTGTATTCGTCGGCCAATTGCCGAAGCTGACCCCAGTCGTTCTTCCAGTACATGTCCCAGACATCGCCATCGAGGATGGGCGCGATAGAGCTAATGTCGAAATAGTCCCTCAGCAGCCTGGCCGTCTCATACTCCGGCGGCAGCCCCACAGCATTGGGGTAGGCACTCAGAAGGCGCGTTGTATCTCGCATCAGGGCGGCACGGCGTTCCCGTCTGCGCAGCTCCTCGTGTTTTTCCACTACGGCCACAGCAACGTCTTTGCTGACAGAGAGTGTGCAGCGGGCGTCTTCACAGGCGACGATGAAACGCATGTCTTCGGTGGTCGAGAGATCTTGCGGGAATCCCATGAGGTCGAGAGTGGACTCTTCCCGCCCCCTTTCTTTGTCCACGAGAACAACGCCAGACGGTTCAATGCGTACTGAAGTAGGAGGCAGCCGACGTTCCACCGAGACCTCGGTTGTTTCGACGATCTTGGGCTTCGGGTTGAGTAGTCGCTCCTTGACCTCTCCCGTCCGATCGAACTCCATCTTGAGACGCCAAGTGCGGCTAATCGACTCCGTGACAGCCGCGTGGTACACCAGCTTCGACGATTCAGTCGTTGGACCTGCAACAATCCTCAGGTCCGTGCTTCCTCCTACGACACCGCTGCGAATAAGGGTCCGTGACTTGACTACATATCTGCCGGACGCGCACGCCCCGACTGCGGCTGCCGCAGCGAAGGCGGCGACGTAGGTCATCATGCGCCAGTGAAGTATTGAGGCTCTCACGTCACCTATTGAGCGCCATCGAAATTCTCGTGTTGCGCCGTGACCTTTGAGTGGCCTTCCTGCGGCCAGCGATCACCAGTTCACGCCTCCGAAGGTTCGACTTACGTTGACTTCCCGGTACGGGGCGAATTCGGGACACTTCCTATTTCCTCAGCCTCCGTCAAGGCCGCGAGGCATACGGCGTCCGCGAGCTGGTCTGCGTCTTCCGGCTGGCCGGTCGCAGACGGCGACGGTCTCTTCTCTGACGGCACGGAGAGACTCCGCCCGCTTCTTGAGTACCAGTATCTTCTCGACTTTGGTGGTGCGAGTGCGGCGGCGGGAGCGGCGGATGTCCGGTATTTCGTCTCGGACTAGCTGGAGAACGCGCAGGCGCGACTCGGTCACTGACTCTGCCAGTTCGCCGATGAGTTCGGCAGTCCGTCTGCTCTTGCCGTCACGTTCGACGTCGCCAAGCACAAGCACGCAATGGCGATCCGGTTTGAGCACACGTTCCATCTCTTTGAGGCAATCCGTCATCTGCGGAATGTACACTTCGTCCCGCGCCGTTAAAGAGCGGTCAAGTGCTTTCCAGTCTTTGGAGCCGAGGAACCAGAGTCTGAGTCGGTTGTCGCGGGCATAGTCGAGTGCTCCGAAGTAGGGCGGGCTGGAAAGCACGAGGTCCACGGATTCGTCGGGCAGTGAGAGGTCCATCGAGTTCTCGCAGAGCACCCGGTAGTCGGTCGAGCGCCAAGGCCTGGCGACCATGGTGCGGCGAAAGGCCCGGCGCACTTTGGCTATCAGGCGAGGCCGAACCGGTCGGTACGCGTACATCGAGGCGTACTCGTCACGGGGGTATTTCTTCTCGCGGAGGTAGGGAGTCAGGTGACTCGCCGGAAAGGACAGGAATCCGGGGCGGACATGGTGCAGTATGCCCATCAGGCAGGCGAGGAGGAAGTGTTCCTTTCGGCTGGTGAGCACTTCGAATGCGGCGGCTGTCTCCAGCAGGGTGTCCGGGTGAAAGAAGGCGCGGATGTAGTCAGGGAAGTCGGAGGAGCGGAGTTCTTTGGCGCGGGTCTCCGCCGCATCCATCGCCGCCGTCGCGCGGGTCAGGGCTTCGGACTCTGACCTCGGCACCGCGAGTTTGCCAAGCGTCAGGTGAAAGGCGTACGGACTGAGGTCGTTCCCAATGGCGCGCCGGCCGTGAAGTAAGGCCTCCAGCGGGACGACGCCCGAGCCGCAGAATGGGTCGAACACCCAGTCGCCTTCCTGCGAGTACAGCCGCAGGAGAGTCTGCACCATGCCTGACTTGAGCTTCCCGACATATGGCGAGAGTTGCTGGAGAGTACTTTCCTTGCCGTTGAACGAGCCGTGCCAGAGCCGCGGGTCCAGCCGCTTCGGTTCAGTGTCGAAGGAGAGTTCCTGCTGGATCATGTCACGAGCCGGGCTTGTCATGCAGGCGCGGGGCGTCACGGAAGATGTGCTCACCGCGCGTTATCTTGATGTCCTTCTGCTCAAGCACCGCTTCGCCCTGGTAGACCGTCACCCGGCGCATGGGCACTGTCTTGTATTGGGTCGAGTCCTTGCGATAGACCTCGATTCCGACACGCTTCACGTGAACGTCCCTTTCGGCCTCTTTCGCCCCGGTCAAGTTCAGCATGGCCGTGATGAACTTGACTTCGTCGAGGCGGGCAAGGCGCGGGGACGGTTCATCTGCGGTGGGCACGCCGCGGGGCAGCAGGAAGACGCAGGGCGGCGGAATCTGTCCAATCCCATCACCGGGCATCTTGGGACACGGCCGGATACTGGTGCCGCAGAATCGGTCCCAAACGACATACGCATCGACCTTCTTGCCGTTGGCGACTATCTCGGCGCTGAGTCGGGTGAACAGGTTCGCCGACGCCCCGTAGTCGGGCTGGTTTACTATCGACCCGTCGAGATGGCCCCAGATGACGTATTCATCCGACCAGTTGGGACGGTCGCCGATGTTGAAGCTGTTGCCTTCGCCGCCCTTGCTCTCGACTGCGACATGCCAGTCGCCGCGGCCCTTTGGGAGTACGAGATTGTAGTCGCATCGGCCACGGCCACCAATTGACTGCCAGTCCTTCAACAGCCCGGCATCCTTCATCCGGGCCAGAATCGCGTTGGTGAACTGGGCGCGCGGGCTGGTGGTGGCCGCAAACGTCCCGCGTATGCTCTCAATTGCGGAGCGGAATACCATGCTCCTGTGATAGTCGGCGGGCACGATGCCTTCGGCGCGCAGAATGTCGGGGTGCTTTTTATCCAGCTTGGTAAGCAGGTCGCGTGTGGGAGCGATTTGACGCATGAGCTTCTCAGGATGCCGACAAGGCAGGATTGGCATGACTCCAATATAGGCGGGATGACCCGCTATGTCAACGTCGCTGCCTAAGCGACCTCGCGGCTCTCGCTCATGAGCAGGTTGTAGCGGAAAGGAGTGTGGGTGAGGTCGGTTGCCAGGCCGAAGTCAGCATCACCTATCGCCCAGTCCTCCCGGAAACCGGTCTTCGCGAACGTCCGCAGGCAGCCGCCTCGTTTGTCGTTTGTCGTTCCTCGTTCTTCGTTCATCGTTTGTTGACACGCGGTCGGCGCGGGTAGACTCGGAAAGGGACTTGCGCAGGTCTGAGACGAAATCCTGCTCGATGTTATCGAAGATGCGAGGCACTAGTTCAGCCCCATCCTACCAGGAGATAACCAAGAAACCCGGTCAAACATCGTGAGTATTAAATCCGGCAAAGGTCGGAGAGTCAAGGGGCGCAGAAGAGGGGTTTCGAAATCAACGGGCCGCCGGGCGCGCACGAGACGGGTTCCTATCACGGAACCGGGAGCGGTCTTCGGGCCTAGCAGTTTGTGGCGTAAGCCGCCAGGCTGGATGAGACTGCTGTTTCGGGACGAAATGTATGAGTTTGTATAAATGGCCGGAGCGGGTGTTTTCGGCTATCTGCTTGAGGCTTACGGCTTTAGGCTTGAGGCTGGGAGATGACACCCCCGCCTCCCGGGTCGTCTAGATCGTTGCTTCGTACATCGTCTATCGAGCAATCCCCCGAATCGTCCGGGCAGTTGCATAGTACATCGTTCGGAGGGTTATCTCGACAGGAATCTGCCGGGGAATCCGGACAGCTATTCGGCAGGGAACCGGGCGAGTTAAGTACACCGTTGTGTCGTAGATCGTTCGGACCGTTGTGTCGTTCATCGTTCGGACCGTTGTATCGTACATCGTTCCAAAGGGAGTCTCGGATGTAGTCTGGGGGAGTCCCTGGTCCGTTGTCCCGCAGGGAACCCGGCGGATTCTGTGGACCGTTGTATCGTACATCTTTCACCGGACGA
>Ga0233423_10000208_pt1 | contig 35804 bp, 34 predicted proteins | sample Watercolumn_Mata_FD_180713 | JGI IMG/M metagenome (GOLD analysis project Ga0233423, IMG submission 180713) | Freshwater microbial communities from Lake Matano, South Sulawesi, Indonesia - Watercolumn_Matano_2014_112_MG | ecosystem: Environmental > Aquatic > Freshwater > Lake | place: Indonesia... | reverse complement strand
ACGACCGTGAACATGCACTCAAGAGGAAAAGTCAGGGTCATCCGGATGCTCGGCGACGAAGGTGCCGACACGACCCTGGCGTATGTAGCGGCAAGCGCCGGCCTGGCGCTCTGGGCCCTTGCTGCTGTCCGGCTGCTCGTCCCGACCATCGCGAGCTACGTCTATCGCATCCACCTATTGCTCACGTTGCCGATCTTCTGAGCGGCTGGCGACCGGGCTGCCCGCATAGCTGACGGAAGCCTCTCCCCTGTGTCGCGCTGCGTGGCGGGCTAGGAGCCGCCGGAGAGGCTTCCTCGACGTCGAGCGCGTCTTTCCGGCTCTGGCCAGAACCCTGGACCGCAACGGCGGGCCGTTCCCTGCGGCTGCGCCGTGTCCCTCAGCGTTCTCGTTCGACGTTCATCGTGTCTCGAACGTCACAACGTACGAAGTAACGATGTACGAACTCGGCCATCATCCCGCCGTGTCAATGATCATTTGCTGTGTCCGCCGAATTCCCGCCGTGTCAATGACCACTTGCTGTCGCCCGGGTTCCGCCTTGACATCGCTCCGTAACAGGTGACTGTCCCTCATTTCCCGAAGTAGAGCCTCCCAGTTGAGGCGAAGCTCGGACGGGTGCCGGCGGTGGTTCATACTCTGCCGTGTCGGCCGAGAAGCTTGATGCAGGCGCCAGCTCTAGCAGTCCGTTCGCCCATGCTTCGCGCTTCGCCGGGTCATCCTTGATCGCGGCTTCAATAGCTAGAGTCTCGCGGTACTCCTGTGCCTCGGCCGCCATCGTCCATTTGGCATCTACACCGAGCTTTGTAACTTCCTCGCGAATATGTGCGATGTCAACCTTGAAGAACTCCTTGCGGTAGTTCATCTTGTTCATCTGCATCATTAGGAAGTGGTTGTGGAGCTTGGTCTCCAGCGCCGGTGCGTCTTCGCTGTATACCAAAGCGTGGACGTCGAACTCAAACGGTACGCTTGAGTCGCCAAGTTCCTTTACTCGATCTAGGGGTTCAAGTCTGCGTGTGAGACCGATCTTGTAGACGTGTTCCCCAAATGAACCGATGTTGGAGATGATGTACACGTGGCCGCGTCTCGTCTGCTCGGCCATCGACTTGGCACGCTGGCTGATCTCCTGGGTCTCCTTGAGTTTCGCCGTCAGTTCGGCCACCTGTGCTTCGTACTTCGTCCGCTGCTCCGCTGTAGCTTGCTCGACCATCAGTTGGGCCCTCTCCATGGCCTTCCGGAGTGCTTCCTCGTCGCGCTCGGCTTCCCTGATGGCCCGCTCGTACTCTCTGCGAGCCTTCTCTTCCTCCCGCATCTGTTCCTGGATCCTGCGCTGTTCTTCTCGTTCGGCGTGCAGTTTCATTTGCAGCTCGTATGTAAGCCGCAGTTCCTGCATCTTGAGGTCGCAGTACTCCTGCGTAATGGAGATGTCTTGCACAGTACCGAGCTTGTTGATCGCCTCGTAGGCCCTCTGAATTCTCTGTTCCATTACGGTGATGTTGTTCCACCGAGCCTTGACTATGGCTGCGTCGCATTCGCCGTTGAACGCCCTCAGCATGAGCTTGCTCTGCTGCTTGACCATCCGACGCCCTTCGGCCCTGCTGCCCTGAACGGTCCACTCCTTGGGACAAACGACGGCCCGCTCATCCCTGACCAGATTCTTCTCTTGATCGACAACCGCGTCGAGCTTCGCCCTGAATTCCTCGGATGTGCCGAAGTCATAATGAGGCTTGTAGATCCCATAGGACTGCAGATCGGTTGATTCCTCAAGAAGGGCCAGCTCTTTCTGGAGAACCTCAAGTGCAGCCTTGCTCGTCGCATAGGTGCTGTTCAACTCCGCGACTCTAGAGGCATTCTCCTTCTCGATTCTCTCGCGCGTGGTCTCTAGCTCGCGTATCGTGCCATCGCGCCGTTCGATCTCGCGGTCGCGATCCATGATGTCGGCGTACTTGTCCAAGACGGACTTGCGTTCCCGCTCAGAACGCTGGAATCTCATGAACAGGAGCACAGCTACTACGCTAGCAGCGACGAACAAGAGGACCGCTATGACCGCAATCATGGTGTCTCCTCGGTTTTCACTGGCTCATTCGAATCGAGCATGAAACTTCGCATCACAGATCCACTCTGCTGCGTACGCAGTCCAGCTCTGGACTTTCGTTTCTCGTCTCCAAGGCGGATATGGAACGCGGGGCTTGCGTCTTCGGCGATGCGCACGGCCGGCTTCTGGGCCTCGGCGAAGAAGACGCGGCGGCCGCCGATCCGGAAGGTGTAGTCCGAGGCCTTGGTTGCGCCCGCGACCTTGATTGACTCTTCGTGGATGACCGGCTTGTAGACTTCGGTCAGGCCGGCATTGTTGGCGACGTCCCAGCCACGCGCGGAGCGGGCCATCGGCTTACGGCCTACGGCTGACGGCTTGTAGGAGAACGCGGAACGATGAGTGCTGAGCGCGGAGCCAGGAAAGGACGCGGCGGGGACGAGGGCCGACGGATTGCGGCCCACGGCTAACGGCTTCTTGGACGTCGTGGATTCGCGGCGGGGCGACCGCGAGCGCGGCAGGTATCTGGGAGCGGACACCGAGTCAAGCCGGGCTGAGGTCTCTGACAACCTCTTCGGCCTTGGCCACAAAGCGACGCGCGGCGGCCAGCAGATCCTCGAGGTCGGCCGATTCGAACTGGACGTAGTCGCCATAGTCGCTTTCCAGGCGCTCGGCAAACGCTTCATCCAGGTGCTGTGCCAGTTCGCCCGGGAACAAGCCGGTCCTGACGAACTCCCTCCGGAAGAGCCCGATGACGCCCGAATGGCGGGACGACGACAGCCCTTTCGTCACCAGCAATGCCGTGACCGCGTAGAACATGGCGTAGTAGATGCGGTTTGCCGCGGCGGATAAGCGGCGCTGGTCGAGGAGCAACTGCGCATCGGTGAGAGTCTCGCGCGCCCGGGCCAGTCGGTACGCGACGAGGTCGCGCTCGGGCTGGTTCAAACTGCCAGCCCTTCGGCGGCGACATTCCGCAGCAGTGGGGTTACGCGATAGCGGGGGCTGTCGAACTCGGATTCGGCGAAGATCACCGGCTGGAGCACGGTGTCATGTTCCAGGCCGATTTCAGAGCAGCGGCGGTAGATCGCGCGCTTCACCTTCCAGTCAGGGCGATGTTTGAGAACTACGATTAGGTCGACATCCGATTCCTGGTTTGAGTCTCCGCGGGCCTTGGACCCGTAGAGGATGAGTTTCACCAGGCCGAAGTCCCGGGCAAGGATTTCCCTGAGCCGGCCGATGGCCGTCAGTTCATTCGGAGTCAGGTGTGATGCCGCCATGATTCACTGAGAGGCTAGCGCCGTGATACTGGAAGTCAAGACTCCGCCCGGCATCGTCAAGCGACGGGCAAGGTCGACGAACGGCGCCGGGACGCTGGCCGAGGGTCTGCGCTTCGGTCCGGGCCAACGGCTGACGGCCCGGAATCCGAGCCTGAAAGCCGTGGGCTGCAAGCCGTGAGCGGTGAGCCATCAGCGCAGTCCGGGGCCTTGGTCGCGCCCGCGACCCTTCGACCAAGCTCAGGGCAGGCCTTGATTGACTCTTCGTGGATGAACTGCCTAAGGAAAGTGCGAGCGCCGAAGGTCGAACGCCAAATGGTCAGACAAACGGCGCGGAGTTGTTCTACTTTGTAGTCAGGGGACAGGGAGACCTTGCGGGAAAACCCGGGACAGTCCCCGGCCGCGCGGACGCGGCCGCGATCCGGTACAGTCCCGGTTTTCCGCCCGACGAGGTCAACAACCGGCTTCGGCGGAGTCACGCCCATTGCGGCATCAATATACCGTGCCTTCTCGGGCAGTCAATGAGCGGGACACGCGGCGCACGGTCTGGCGTTGAGAAAGGGACTGCTGCCGAGAGCCTACAGGTCCTCGGGGGCGAGCCCGCTGTGCTTGGCGATTCGAGCCAGCATCCGCGGGCCGATTTCCTCGTGGTCGCGGAAGGCAAACACGAAGTCTGGCCAGCCCGGACGGCTGAGTACCCGATGCGACGTTCCCGACTGCCGTTTGATGACCCATCCGAGGCGGAGTAACGCAGCCAGGACTCGATTGGCCTTGGTGGAAGGCCAATCACTCATGCGGGCACGGCGAACACTTCCTGAAGCGCCGGGACTTCCTCGCCGTGTTCAATCCGGTCGGCGAGGGCCCGCAGAGCCAATGCCTTGACGCTCGCTATGGCCTCGGCCCGGGTCGAGCCATAGACCATGACGCCGGGCAGGTCCGGGACTTCTGCCAGCCAGCGCCCGTCGATTTCTCGCTCTATCTCAATCTTCATGCACGCTCCAGTCTCTCGTTGGTGCGCAACAGGACGCGGTTGTTCAGCACATAGTAGTTCTACCCGGTCCCGGCCGGATGTCAAGCGGGCACGGTCGTGAGAAGATGAGCCTTCTGTGCCGGCGGCTACGGTTTGGGCGCTTGGATGTCGAAGACGTCTTTTCGGACTCTAGCCAGGATCTTGGGGTCGCAGCCGCGGGCTGCCCATTTGTCGAGTAGCACCTGGGCTGCCATGGCAAAGCTCTCACCCGAGATGCTCTGCTGCCGGCTCAACTTGTAGAGCTGCCTGCCGAAGTTGAGGTAGGGGACATACTGCGAGGTCGAAACACCGGCGGCGTTGATGACCTCTTTGACCTTCATCTCCATTGCATAGACCTGGTTGATGGCCGCCTCGTAGCGCGCGGCCATGTCCTCGCGCAGGTCGCCGAGCGTCTCGTTCACCCGCTTCAGGTTGTACTTCGCCTTCCACCGGTCGGCTCTCTTTTTCGGGTCAGTCATTCCGTTCCTCCATTCGGTTCGCCGTGTCGGTTTCACGACTATACACAATCGGGTCCCAACTGTCAACTGCGTCCAGCATATAGCCTAAATAGTTGATATTAAAGATTATAGTTCTCCACAGTGGCAGTTCTCCTCGGCACTGGGCATGTCACTCCCTAAGTGACTCCCCCAGTCACTTGTCTAGTGATTCACTAAGTGATTTACCGAGCAAGTCGGCATATGACCTGACGAGCGAATTGCCTAGCTACTTGCAGAGTGATTTGGCAAACGACCTGCAGAGCGATTAACTCAGTGGGTCGGTAACTGACTTGCCTAGTGATTCTCTGAGTGACGCGCCTAGTTACTCTGCAAGTCACTCGCTTAGTGAGTTTCCGAGTTACTTGCCGAGTTATTTGCCGAGTCACTTACCAAGTCCAATCCTGAATCGAATCTTGTGCGACGTCTTGCGAAACGAGCGCCAGCGCACAGCCGAGTGCATTCTGATTCCGCGCCGGCTAACGCAGAACTGACATGATCCTTATACCCGCATAGCAGGTCTGCGGCAGACTTCTCTGCGTACAACAAAGGAGAACAGCAATGGCTGCAACGAGAATCTGGAAAGTCAGGATGAAGAAGAGCTATGCCGACGCGACGAATCACGTGGTCGTGGGCGATGTATTGGAGGAGAACCCTCTGTATCTCAAGATGAGATGCCGCGCCTTCCACTTCAAGCGCCCGACGGTGAACGCCAACATCACCACAAGCGACATCAAGGTCAGGCTTTTCCCGTGGGCGCAGGTTTCCTACGTAACCGAGTTGCCGGAGACACCCGACTGGGAACGAGCCGTCGCCGGGTTGGACGAAAAGGGAGACGTCGTGCTCAAGCCGGCTTCCGGCACGCAGAGCATCAGTCTCAAGGAAGGGCTGGACGGGTAGGAATCAGGCCAAGTCAGAAGCGAGATGCTAGATGGCAGAAGTCAGAAGCGCCGGACTCCCGAACACGTCATCCGTGTGCATCTGTGTGAATCCGTGGTTTGCACGGTCTGTGACGATTAACAGAAACCTGACATTGGGCTTATACGCACTTAGGCACGGGCAAATAAAATTCCGCCGACCCTGAAAGGAGAAAACCGCATGAAAAAGTCCGTAGTCGCCCTGCTGCTGGCGATACTGGCAGCCGGCTCTGTCTACGCCATCGACCCTGGCCAGTCAGAGCTCGAATACAACGGCTGGTTCCGCTACCTGAACCAGTCAACCAAGTTCCAGGTCACCGACCCGACCGTGAGCCGCTCGCTGATTGAGCGGAATTACCTGCGCGCGAGTCACCAGTGGACCACGGCTTTGTTCTCGAAGCTGAGCCTCGACTTCCATTCCGCCTCTGGTAATTACTCGGATGGTGCCACGGTTCGCATTAAGGAAGCATACCTCGACATGGCTCTGCCGCTTAAGGACTTCACCCTCACCGCCGGAGTCCAGAAGCACTACTTTGGCCTCATCTACTCATGGGACTACACCCACCCGGACAAGTCTCTCGCGGACGCGCAGGGCGTGTGCGCGAGCGCCGACTACGGCGTCACCGTCAACGGCTTCCTGCCCAAGGGGCTTGGAGAACTCCAGCTCGGGGCCTACAACGGCGAAGGCTACAAGATCTCGGGCGCAAAGAACTCCATCGCACCCGAACTGCTCGCCAGCTTGCGCCTGACCCCGTTCGCCGGCGTCCAGGTGGGCGCCTCGGTCTTTTCCAAGGCCAAGGACTTTTCGCCCTATTCGAACAGCGCGGGCAAGCTGAGCACCAACCGCAAGCAGTGGCTCCTGCCCGATTCCGCCAACATGAATCGATTCGCACTTGCGCCGATGGCCAAGGTCGCATTCGGCCCGGTGTCGCTCACCGGCGAGTACATCATGTACAGTTACACCCGCAACTACGGCTACTACCCGGCCGACTCCGCCTCGGGCACCATCTCCGAGTCAACCCGCAAGGAAGTCACGAAGGACTACGCCATGACCGGAATCGACCTGCTACCGGTGGTCTCTCTCATCAACCGCAAGCTCGAGGTATTCGGTCGCTTCAGCACCTGGGAGCGGAAAGAGCAGTCCGGCGACTCGATGCCGGTCGCCCTCGACAAGAGCCTGACGCGGTATGGCGCCGGGTTCAACTGGTACTTCCTCCGCCGCGCCGGTGGCTCCAAGCCCGCGGCCATGTTCCAGCTCGCCTGGGTCCGCGAACAGAAGCGCAACGAAGTATCGCCGGGCGTCAAGGTCGACCCGACGGACACGTTCATGGCCCAGTTCCGCTTTGAGTGGAACCACGTCCTGCCCGCGCCGTGATTGATATGAGCAACAAAGGAGAATGACATGAAGAAGCTACTCACAATTGCCGCCCTCGCAGCAGCAGTCACAACCCTCGTCGCCGGCGAAGTTCTGGTCAAGGGCTCCGACACCATGCTGAACCTGGTGCAGAACCTGGCCGAGGCCTTCTCGACTGCGAACCCTGACGCCACCGTGTCGGTGACCGGCGGTGGCTCCGGCGTCGGTATCAGCGCCATCATCAGCAACGAAACCGATATCGCTGACGCCTCCCGCTCCATCAAGTCCAAGGAAATCTCGACCGCCCGCGCCAACGGCGTGAACCCGGTTGAGTACGTGGTTGCCATCGACGGCGTCTGCGTCATCGTGAACGCGTCGAACCCCATCGAGAAGCTGACCATCGAACAGCTCGGCCAGCTCTACCAGGGCAAGACAGCCAACTGGAGCGCGCTCGGCGGCCCGAACAAGAAAGTCAGCCTCTACGGCAGACAGCCGAGTTCCGGCACGTTCGTCTACTTCCGCGACGAAGCGGTGAAGGCTGAGTACGCGGCCTCAATGCGCCAGATGAATGGCAACGCCCAGATCGTCGAGGGCGTCAGGGGCGACGAGGGCGCAATCGGCTACGTGGGCGTCGGCTATGCCCGCGAGCAGGGCGTCAAGGTCGTGAAGCTGTCCAAAGATGGCAGCGACTACTACTCGCCGCTTGACAAGGCGGCCGTTGATGCCGGTGACTACCCGCTGGCCCGGCCGCTCTTCCAGTACACGAATGGCAAGGCCAAGGGCGATGCCAAGGCTTTCATCGAGTTCGAACTGAGCCCGGCCGGTCAGAAGATTGTTGAAGAACAGGGCTTCTACCCCCTGACCCAGGGCTACCAGGACAAGAACAACGCCAATCTCCAGTAAGACCACGCCTCCCTCCTTTGGGCCTGCAGAGGTGTCAGCGACACCTCTGCAGGCTGTGGCTGACTCGGTACCGCCGCGACACCGATCAAGAAAGCTGACCGATAAGGCCGCAGTCGCGGTCTTTGGGGCCAGCTCTTTGCTGTCCGCGGTTGTCCTGCTCGGAATTCTCCTGTTCCTTCTGCTCTACGGCGTCCGAACCTTCCGCGAAGTGCCGATACTGCACTTCCTCTTCGGCACGGTCTGGAACCCGGACGCCTATGGCAAGCCGGCATACGGACTGATACCATTGCTCCTCGGCTCGTTCCTGAGCACGCTCATCGCGCTCGTCATCGCCATCCCCCTCGGAGTCGCCTCAGCGATCCTGATCTCGGAACGGCTCAAGGGCTGGGTGCGCGTCACTATCAAGACGCTCGTAGAGCTCTTCGCCGGGTTCCCGTCGGTCGTGCTCGGGTTCTTCGGCCTCGTCGTGCTCGCCCCGCTCATCGCCCGGTTCTTCCACGTGCCGTCGGGCCTGAACCTGCTCAATGCCGGCCTGCTGCTGGCACTCATGTCTCTGCCTACCATTATCTCGGTCTCGGACGACGCCTTGCAGGTCGTACCTCACTCCTATCGCGAAGGGGCCTACGCGCTGGGGGCCACGCCGTGGACCACCGCTTTCCGCATTGTGCTTCCTGCCGCCCGTTCCGGCATCCTCGCGGCGGTGATGCTCGGGTTTGGCCGGGCAGTCGGCGAGACCATGGCCGTGATGATGGTCGCCGGGAACGCCGCCCTGATTCCGCATTCGCTCTTCGATCCGATCCGCACCATCACCTCGACCATCGCCATCGAACTCGGCGAGTCGGTGTTCGGCTCCAGCCACTACTTCTCCCTGTTCGCCCTCGGAATCGTGCTCTTCCTCATCGCGCTCGGCACCAACCTAGTCGCGGAGACTCTCATCAAACGCGAGAAGCGGAGCTTCACGCTGTGAAAACGGGGACTGTCCCTTCGCAGGGCCCTGTGCGACTTTCAGGGACTGTCCCCGTTTTCACCCCCGCCTGACCACTAGACCACATGACCACTAGTCCACCTCCTGCTCGGAAGCTGCACCGCACACGGTTCGCGAGCAGCTATCGGTTCTGGCTTCTCGGTATCCCCCTGGCGCTGTTCATCGCCTTCATAGTGTACATGTTCGCCTACCTGTTCCGAAACGGGCTTGGCGTGATCAGTTGGCGGTTCCTGACCGAGCCGCCGCTCAAGGGCATGACCGAGGGAGGTATCTGGCCCTGTATCGTCGGCACGATCCTGGTCACGTTCGTTTCACTCATCTTCTCCGTGCCGGTCGGCGTCTGCTCGGCCATCTACCTCTCCGAGTACGCGCCGGCCAACTTCCTTACCCGGGTCATCCGCAGCTCCATCCGCAGCCTGGCCGGTGTCCCTTCCATTGTCTACGGCCTGTTCGGAGTCGCGCTCTTCGTGTCGGCAATGAAGCTGGGACTCTCGATCCTCGCTTCCGGTCTCACGCTCGGCCTGATGAACCTGCCGTGGATAATCGCCACGGCCGAGGAGGCGATCAACGCGATTCCGGGCTCGTTCCGCGAGGGCGCGCTTGCCCTGGGCACAACCAAGTGGGAGGCGATAAGGCACAATGTCCTGCCCTATGCCTTCCCCGGCATCCTCACCGGCATTCTCCTCGCGGTTGCCCGCACCATGGGCGAGACTGCGCCGATCCTCTTCACCGGGGTGACGTACTACACGAAGCAGCTTCCGAGCTCGCTCTCGAGCAAGTTCATGGCTCTTCCCTATCATCTCTTCACGCTGTCGACCCAGCACGACCAGATGATGAAGGTCCGTCCACTTGCGTTCGGGACCGCCATCGTGCTGCTGGTGTTCGTGCTCGCATTCGACGGCGTGGCCTTTGCATTCCGGCTGCGGACATCGTCCTCGAACAAATGGCAGGTGTAACATGATCAGCAAGATTGAGGTCAACCGAAAAGAGACTCTGACGAAAGACGGTAGGCGCGGCAGGATTGAGGTCGAGAAGTTGAATCTCTGGTTCGGCGACAACCACGTACTCAAAGATGTGACGTTCGATATCCCGCCGAACGCGGTTACCGCCATCATGGGGCCGTCCGGGTGCGGCAAGTCCACGCTGCTCCGGACCATCAACCGGATGAATGACCTGATTCTGGGCACGCGGGTCACCGGCGACATCCGCATCGACGGCGAGAGCATCTTCCAGGACTCCACCGATGTCATCGAGCTGCGCAAGCGGGTAGGCATGGTGTTTCAGAAACCCAACCCCTTTCCCAAGTCCATCTTCGACAACATCGCCTTCGGTCCCCGCATCCACCGCATGGGTGGCCATTCGGACATCCAGCAGCGGGTCGAGCGGGCGCTCCACCACGCCAACCTCTGGGACGAGGTCAAGGACCGATTGGATGACAATGCCTTCTCGCTCTCCGGCGGCCAGCAACAGCGTCTCTGCACGGCCCGCTGCCTCTCGGTCGAACCGGAGATAGTGCTGCTCGACGAACCCGCCTCGGCTCTTGACCCGCACTCTACCGCCAAGCTGGAGGAGCTCATCCGCCAGCTCAAGCAGGACTATACCGTGGTCATCGTCACCCACAACATGCAGCAGGCGGCCCGTGTGTCCGACTGGTGCGCATTCCTGATGCTGGGCGAAATGGTCGAGTTCGGACGCACCGAACAGGTCTTCACCAAGCCCAGGGATCCGCGCACCGAGGACTTCCTGACCGGCAAGTTCGGATGAGCCCGAAGCCCCGGCTTGAATCTGTCGGTGAAATTGCCATAATTGTTCAAATCCGAGGAGCTTGATTTGACCACCGTACTGGAAGATAAGATAGACGGACTGAAGCAACAGCTCATCACCATGGCCGGCATCGTCGAGGAGATGATAGCCGGTAGCATCAAGGCGCTCGCCAACCGCGACCCGGCTCTGGCCGAGACGGTCATCAAACGGGACGAGGACCGCGTTAACCGGCTTGAGGTTGAGAATCAGGATGCTGCCATCAACCTGATCGCGTTGCACCAACCTGAGGCGAAGGACTTGCGCACGATCGCGATGGTCGTGATGATAAACGACGTGCTGGAAAGGCTGGGCGACCACGCGGTGAACATTGCCCAGGCTGCGCAGTACCTGATCTCCCGCCCGCAGGTCAAACCACTGATCCACATCCCGAAGATGGCCGACCACGCCATCGCCATGCTCAAGGACTCGCTCGACGCCTTCAGCCGGGCCGACTCCGAACTGGCCCGTTCGGTCTGCGCACGCGACAATGCAGTTGACGAGCTCAACCTGGTGGTGAGGTCCGAACTCATCGCAACCATGGTCGCCGATTCCGGCACCATCGAGCGGGCTCTGAAGTTGATACTGATATCGCTCAACCTCGAGCGAATTGCCGACCTGGCGACAAACATCGCCGAAGACGTCGTCTACATGACCACCGGCGAGGTCATCAAGCACGGTAGAGGCGCGGTGACTTGCGCCGAACCGGCTGCCCCGCCTCCGTCTGACCATTGAGCCGCCTAGTAGCCGTCGTCGATGACGAACCCGATATCCTCGAACTCGTCTCGCTCCACCTGAGCAAGGCCGGGTTCTCGGTACGCACCTTTCCCGACGCCGGCCGCTTCCAGAAGTCACTCATCTCAGGCCAGCCCGACCTGGTGATCCTCGACCTGATGCTACCGGACGCCGACGGAATTGACATCTGCAAGGACCTGAAGAGCGAGAAGAAAACCGCGCACATCCCGGTGATGATGCTCACGGCTCGCGGTGAGGAGCTTGACCGCGTGCTGGGGCTGGAAATCGGTGCCGATGACTACGTCACCAAACCCTTCTCGCCCAAGGAACTCGTCGCCCGTGTCAAGGCCGTTCTCCGTCGCCACAGCCAGCAGGAGAATGCCGAGACGGTTGAGCTCGCGGAAGGCGTGGTCATGGACCTGAACCGCTACGAGGTTTCGGTCCGGGGCCGGAAGCTGGACCTGACCACGACCGAGTTCAAGCTCCTCCGGATCCTCGCCGAGCGGCGCGGCTGGGTGTTCAGCCGCGACGAAATCCTCACCCGGCTCTGGGGCGACGAGAAGGCAGTCCTCGACCGGACCATCGACGTTCACATCACCAACCTCAGAAAGAAGCTGGGCAGGGCCGGCGCCATCATTGAGAACGTGCGTGGCGTCGGCTACAAGCTTCACGATTGAAGCGCTACATCCTAGTCCGGCTGTTTGCCGCCCAGGCGGCGATTGTCGTCGTCCTGCTCGTCGTCGGTCTGATTGCCGCGCGTGGCACCGACCGACGTCCGCTCATGTGGTGGGCTGCCGCGGTCGCGATAGTGACCGCCGGCCTCGTGTCGTACCTGATTGCCCGCAGCACAGCGCAGCCTGTCAGCGACCTGACTGCTGCGTTCCGCAAGCTCAGCGCCGGCGACTTCGATGCTCGCGTCAGGCCGGCAAGGCGCGGCCGGCTGAGCGAGTTGGGCAACAGCTTCAGTGAGATGGCATTCCGGACCAAAGCAGCCGTGGACGAGTTGCGGCAGCAGCGCGAAGCACTGGATGCCATCGTCGGCTCAATCCGAGAAGGCCTGGTGGTGGTTGACGACTCCGGTCGCGTTGTCCTCGCCAATGCCAGCTTCCAGAGACTCGCGGGCGAGTCGCCGACTCTGGGCCGATACTACTGGGAAGCCATTCGTGAACCCGACTTCGTCGAGCTCTTTCGCTCGGCAACAGCCGACAACCCGACCGCGGTTCGCCAGTTCGAGCTTGCGGGACGGGACTTCTCTTGCAGCTCCAGCTACCTTCCGGCGGCGAAGCAGGTGGTGCTGACGTTCCACGACAACACGGAAATCGTTCGGGCCGCGAGGATGAAGAAGGACTTTGTCCAGAACGTCTCCCACGAACTCCGGACGCCGCTCACGGCCATCAAGGGCTTCGCCGAAACCATGGAGGCCACGATCGACGAGGGTAACCGACCGTACCTCGACACCATCATCCGCAACACCAACCGGTTGGTCAGCCTCGTGCAGGACCTGCTGGCTCTGTCCGAGCTTGAGGAACGCGGCGCCGAACTGCAACTCGAAGACATCGACCTTAGCGCGGTTGCGGCACAGGTGTCGAAACTCTTTGAGAAGGCGACCCGCGACAAGGGTCTGGGATTGAAACTCACAACCGACGGGGCCGGCGGTCGAATCAAGGCGGACCGCTTCAGGCTGGAACAGGTCTTGATCAACCTGCTCGATAACGCGGTCAAGTACACCGACAAAGGAGAGGTCGAACTCTCCGTCAGCAGTGTTGACGGCAAGGTGGTTGTTGAGGTCCGCGACACCGGACCAGGCATCGCCCCCGAGCACCTGCCTCGGCTGTTCGAACGCTTCTACGTTGTGGACAAGGGCCGCTCGCGCCAGCTCGGCGGCACCGGCCTCGGTCTGTCAATTGTGAAGCACATCGTCCTGCTCCACGGCGGCGACGTGTCGGTACGCAGCACTCCCGGCGCCGGCACAACCGTCAGAGTTGCTCTGCCCGCGGCAGAGACCAAGGCGCCCCCTGAGGACGCGGGCCTCCCCTCGCTGCCGACCCACGCCTAACCGCGGCCTGACACCACCCTTATAACCAGCTAACAACTGCCGGGTACGATTTCCCGAGATGAATACCCGTTTGGCGTTCGCCTCAGGCTGCCGAACGACCGATGCGGGCCTCGAACCCGTCTCAGGCAGGGGAGAGAACGCGCACTCTCCCCTACCGTCACTTCAGTACAAATCGTCATTGCCTGAAGAGAGGAGCCGGCGGGAATGAAAATCGTCCACTTGTCCGATCTGCATTGCACGAGTCCGTTGTTTGTATCACAGTGGGGCGACGCCGTCGTATCGTACCTTGAGGAAGCCCGTCCCGACCTGACAGTAGTAACCGGCGACCTGACCATGGATGGACGCCGGGATGAGTATCGGCGGGCACTGCTGTTCCTTGCACGACTCCGGACCCGTTCGCTGCTCGTGGTCCCGGGCAACCACGATACCCGCAATGGTGGCTACCTGCGATTCGAAGAGGTATTCGGGACCCGCTTTCCCACCTACACCGATGAGACGGTCGTCATCTGCGGCGTCGACTCAAGTCAGCCCGACCTGGATGTCGGCCACGTGGGACGCTCCACCCTTGCACAGATGGCTGACATGATGTCGATCCCTGGCAGGACCCGAATTCTGGCAGTGCACCATCACCTTGTTCCGATTCCCGGAGACGACCCGGAGAATCCGATCCCCGACAATGCCGAGGAAGTCCTGAAGCTCTGTTCCGATGCCGGGGTTGACATCGTCCTGGCCGGACACGGCCATCGGCCCCACTTCTGCAGCCACGGGAGTACGCGCCTGGTCACCGCAGGATCCGCCACGCTCTTGCGGCCGGGGGGCCAAGACTACCCTTCATTCAACGTAATCAGGATCGAGCGTGACACGTTCTGCCTGCAACATGTCGACGTCACCGGTGGCTGGGGTACGCAGACCATCGCAACCACGAAGGTGCGCCACGGAGTCACGGTCGGGACAACGCGGCCGCGTGTCATGCCGCCAATGCCCTTCGAGGTCGAGGAATTCCACACCCAGATACCAGAAGAGAACTGGCGCTACCGGCTAGGGGTGCCCCAGACTCTCGACTTTCCTTCAGCTCGGGACTAGCTGGGCCTCACGCCGACTGAACTGCGTAGTCTGTGCAGGCTTTCCCACCGTTGTCGCGCCGGGGAGGAGGTCAAAGCCGACACTTTCTCCGTCGTTGACAAACAGAGGGGCAGGGCTAGACTTCCGTTTACTGATACTGGGTCGTATTCTCGGTTCCGGCTGCGTAGTGCGCTCCGAGTCTGCGTCCCAACATAGGGAGCATCTAACGACTTGTAAGTAATGCAGATACCGTTTCTTGACGCAACGAAGGGCAATCCGGAGCTCTCGGAGAAGCCGCAAGCGGGCATCTGGATTGCAGACGACCTTACTTCACGAAACGCCGACGCCAGAGCATCGTGCGTCGGCTCATCCTCGCATACATCGTGACAGAGCTTCAGGACGCGCCAGCGGAGTCGATCCGGCAGCCGGGGACTGCGCGCACCGACGATGTGGCGACGGTCTGCCACGACTTGCGCACGCCGCTGGCGGCGATCAAGGAGGCGCTGGCGCTGCTTACGGAGACTGCTTCCGGCCGGCTCGACGAACGTCAGCGTCGCTACCTGGCTGTCGCCCGGGAGGAGATCGACCGGCTCAACCGCATGATAGGTAACCTCGTCGAGGTCTCCCGGATTGACTCCGGCAAGACGGTGCTGAACAACGACGTGGTAGACCTGCCGGACCTGCTCGCCACTGCCATTGAGAGCTTGTCGCTGCTTGTCAGCAAGCGCGGCCTAGTGGTCGAGCGTAACGTCCCATCGACCCTGTTGCCGATCATGGGTGACCGCGACCGGCTGCTCCGAGTCTTCAACAACATCCTCGACAATGCCATCAAGAATTCGCCGCCGGGCGGGAAGATCCGCGTGGAAATCAGACCCGTCGACCCGGGATCGAGAGTGCTGGCCCAGAGGGGGATCCTGGCCGGCGCCCGCTACGTCGAGGTCACGGTTTCGGACGAAGGACCAGGAATCCCGGCCGAGGCCCTCGACCGCATCTTCGGCAGGTTCGAGTGTGCTGACCCGAATGGTCCCGGAACCGGACTGGGCCTGGCAATCGTCCGTTCCATAGTTGAGATGCATCAGGGCAAGGTCTGGGCGGAAAGCACCCTGGGCCAGGGAGCCCGGTTTCACTTCATACTGCCTTTCAAGGGGGATTCGTGAGCGTCGCCGGCAACCTGTCCTTGTCCGGCGTCATTGTGCAGAGTTTGACTATCACACCAGAGGCGCGGTATACTGCAGTATATGCAGCCGCGCAACAACCCGGGGCTCGCGGTAGACTGCACGGTAACTGAGATGCACCGCAGCGAGGTCCCGGCTCGGAGCAACTTCGGCGAGGCAGTCTGGTTCGACTTCATTCTGCCTGTCAAGGAGGACGCGTGATCAACACCAAGAAGAAGATACTCGTAGTTGAGGACGATGCCGGCCTGCGCGAGATGGTCAAGAGCCGGCTCGACAAAGAAGGCTTCGACGTAATCACTGCGGCTGACGGGTTCTCGGCTGTGGTCACGGCACGCCAGGCCGAAGTGGACCTCATCATTCTCGATCTGATACTCCCCAAGATGGACGGCTACTCGGTGTGCCAGCTGCTCAAATCGAGCGGGGCAAATATCCCGATCGTCGTCCTCAGCGCCCGTTCTTCGCTGGAGGACATACGCCGTGCCCTCGACATGGGAGCGACCGCCTTCGTTCCCAAACCGTATGATGCACCTGTGTTGGTGGGCAAGGTCCGCGAGATTCTGTTCCCCGCTGAACAAGGCAAGACGGCGGCAGCCGCACCGACGGCACCAGTACCGCCACCCCCTGACAAGGCGAAGTTGGAGCGTGAAGCCGCGGAGCGGCGGGCCAGGGAGGCGACCGCGGCTGCCGCCCGGGCCGATGCGGAACGCAGGCGGCAGGAAGAAGCCCGCAAGCCGCCGCCGGCTCAAACCAAGGAAGAGCTGGAACTGGAAGAAGAAGAAAAGAGACTGGCCCAGAAACGGGCCAAGCTGCAGGCCGAGGCGCAAGCCCGCGCGGAAGCGGAGCGGAAGCGCCAGGAAGAGGAACAGAAACTCGCCGCGCAACGTGCCCGCGAGGAAGCTGAAGCCAGGGCGCGCGTCGAGGCCGAACGCAAACGCAAGGAAGAGGAACAGAAACTCGCCGAGCAGCGCGCCCGCGAAGAAGCCGAAGCCAAGGCCCGCGCCGAGGCGGAACGCAAACGCAAGGAAGAGGAACAGAAACTCGCCGAGCAGCGCGCCCGTCAGGAAGCCGAAGCCAAAGCTCGCGCCGAGGCCGAGCGCAAGCGCCGGGAAGAGGAGCAGCGGATCGCGGCGCAGCGCGCCAAGGAAGAAGCCGAAGCACGGGCGCGCGCTGAAGCGGAACGCAAGAAGAAGGAAGAGGAGCGTAGGCTCGCCGAGCAGCGCGCCCGCGAAGAAGCCGAAGCCAAGGCCCGCGCCGAGGCCGAGCGCAAGCGCAAAGAAGAAGAAGCCCGCCGGCTCGCCGAGCAGCGCGCCCGCGAAGAAGCCGAAGCCAAGGCCCGCGCCGAGGCCGAGCGCAAGCGCAAAGAAGAAGAAGCCCGCCGGCTCGCCGAGCAGCGCGCCCGCGAAGAAGCCGAAGCCAAGGCCCGCGCCGAGGCCGAGCGCAAGCGCAAAGAAGAAGAAGCCCGCCGGCTCGCCGAGCAGCGCGCCCGTGAAGAAGCCGAAGCCAGAGCGCGGGCGGAAGCCGAGATCAAGCGGCTCGAGGAGCAGGAACGCAGGCTCGCCCAGCAGCGCGAGAAGGACGACGCCAAGACGAAGTCGCGTTTCGACGGAGAACGGCGCAAACAGGAAGAAGAGGAACGCAAGCTCGCCGACAAGCGAGCGCAGTTTGAAGCCCAGATGAAGGCGTACGGCGAAGAGGATCGCAAGCGCAAAGACGAGGAACGGAAACTCGCCGAAAGGCGCGGGCAGTTGGAAGCCCGGGTCAAAGCCTATGCCGAAGCGGAGCGCAAACGGAAGGAAGAGGAACAACGAATTGCCGCGCAGCGCGCCAAAGAAGAAGCCGAAGCCAGGGCACGCGCCGAGGCCGAGCGCCGCCGGAAAGAAGAAGAGGAACGCCGCCGACGTGAAGAGGAGCAGCGCGCCAAAGAAGAAGCCGAAGCCAGGGCACGCGCCGAGGCCGAGCGCCGGCACATTGAGGAAGAGGAACGCAAGCTGAATGAGAAGCGCGCCCGGCTCCAGGCTGAGGCCAAGGCCCGCGCCGACGAAGAAAAGAGGATTGCCGAACGGCGAGCCAAAGAGGAAACTGAGTCTAAGGCCCGCGCCGAGGCCGAGCGGAAAAGGCTGGAGGAAGAGGAACGCCTGCTTGTGGAGCAACGCGCCAAGGAAGAGGCGGAGGCCAAGGCCCGCGCCGAGGCAGAACGCAAGCTCGCCGAATTGCGCGCCAACGAGGCTGCCAAGACCAAGGCTCGGGCCGAGAAGGAACGCCAGGTTGCCGAGCAGCGCGCCAAACTTGAGGCCGAAGCCAAAGCCCGCGCCGAGGCGGAGCGCAGGCGCGCGCAGGCAGAATCGGAAGCCAAGGCCCGCGCCGAGGCCCTGCAGCGGGAATGCGAAGAAGAGGAACGCAAGCTCGCCGAGCGGAAGGCCCGGTTGGAGGCGGAAACCAAGGCCCGCGCCGACAAGAACCGCAAAGCGTAGCGCCGGCCTCGACCGGTCTTCGCCGTTTTCCGAGCGGCCGTTCGCTCAAAGACCGTGACAACACTACAGCTCATCAAGGCCGCGTTGGCCGAAGATATCGGCACCGGTGATGTAACGTCACGACTGACGGTTCCGGCAGGTCGCTTGGCCAGCGGCCGGCTGGTGGCCAGGACGGATGGCGTGCTGGCCGGCCTCGATGTCTGCCGCCGGGTCTTCCTTGCCGCCGACCGTTCTGTCCGATTCCTGCCCAGGCTGAAGGACGGACGTCGATTCCACCGTGACCAAGTGCTGGCCATTGTCAGCGGACGGGCCCGGTCGATTCTCTCTGCCGAGCGCACTGCCCTGAACTTCGTCCAGCGACTGTCCGGAATAGCCTCAGCGACGCGACGATTCGTGGATGCGATAGACGGCACAAGAGCCGTCATCCTCGATACGCGAAAGACCATCCCGGGCTGGCGCAGCCTTGAAAAGTACGCGGTCCGGTGTGGAGGCGGCACCAATCACCGCCTCGGGCTCTACGACATGATTCTCATCAAAGACAACCACCTGGCCGTTGCCGGCTCCGTCACCGGAGCCATCGAGCGCTGCCGTTCCAGCCTCCTGCCGATGGAGGTGGAAGTGCTGACATTGAATGGTGTAGAAGAAGCCATCGCCGCGGGGGCGAGGCGCATCCTGCTCGACAACATGACCGTGGCACAGATCAGAAGAGCGGTCGCCATTGCGCGAGGCAGGGCCAGGCTCGAGGCCTCGGGTGGCATCAGCCTGAAGACCGTGCGGCGGGTCGCGGAGGCCGGGGTAGACTACATCTCGGTCGGAGCCATCACTCACTCGGCTCCGGCAGCGGACATCGCGCTCGATTTCCTGCCGGATTGAACCGGCTAGATCTCTCTCACAAAGTACTTGCCGGGCAGCTGCCGCACAAGGCCCTTGATCTCCAACTGCATCAGTACCGATAGCAGGCCTGCCATCGGCATCCCGAGTCCTTCGCAGATCTCATCCGCATGCGCCGGTTCGGCGGTCAGAAACTCCAGTACCGGCTTCTCGTTGGCCGCCACTTCGACCTTCGAGCGCTCCTCGGCTCGTCTGGCCACGCCGAGCTCGTGCAGCACGTCATCGACCGAAAGCAGCGGCCTTACCCCGTTCTTGAGCAGTCGATTGACACCGAGGCTCTGCTGTGAAGTGATGTTGCCCGGCACCGCAAATACGGCCCTGCCCTGATCGGTCGCCCAAGCGACCGTGTTCAGAACTCCAGACTTCTCACCCGCCTCAACCGCGACCACGGCCCGAGATAGCCCGGAAACGACCCGGTTCCGCTTCGGGAAGTTCATCGCCAGCGGTTCGACACCCAGCGAGAACTCAGAGATGACCGCTCCCCTGGAAGCGACGGCATCGTACAGCTTTCGGTTCTCCGGCGGATAGTGGACGTCGATGCCGCAGCCGAGCACGGCCACGGTGCGGCCGCCGCCCTCCAGCGCGCCCTTGTGCGCGAACGTATCAACGCCCCGCGCCAGGCCGCTCACCACCGTCACGCCTTGCCGGGCCAGGTCGCGTCCCAGCTTTTCCGCCACCTGCCGTCCGTAGTGTGACGGACCCCGCGTGCCAACAATCGCCGCTGCCATCGTGTCCTCCGCCCGGACCTCGCCCCGCATGAACAGCACTGGCGGCATGTGTGCGAGTCGCTTCAGGTTTTGCGGGTAGTCTTCGTCGCCATAGCTGACGGTCCTCATCCCGAGCGCCTGCGCCAGCTTCAGGCGCCGCTTTGTCTCTTCACTCCGCCGGTATGAACGTATTGCCGCGCCGAGCTCTGGGTCGATCCCCTTGACGTCAAGTAGGTCTTCCAGGCTGGCGTCGAGCACGCGCTCCGGCGTCCGGAATCGGGCGAGCAGGTTCTTGAGCCGCGTCTCGTTCATCCGCGGCACCGCGTAGACGTCTACGAACGCCTCGTTCACGCATTCCTGGGGAAGAGCCGGTCAATCATCTCCCGCAGCTCGGCTATTCCGTCGCCGGTCAGACCCGAAACCCAGACGCGCTCTGCCTCAAGCCGGATTGTCGGCTTGCGCCCGGTCAGGAGATCCACTTTGTTCAGGACAACGATCCGCGGCCGCTGCAGGATCTCCTCCTTGAAACTACCGACCTCGTCAAGCAGTTCGTCGTAGTCGCGCTTCGGATGCCCTGACGCCGCATCAATCACGAACACTAGCATCCGTGTCCGTTCGATGTGCCGCAGGAAGGCGAGCCCGAGTCCTTTGCCTTCGTGCGCGCCCTTTATAATACCGGGCATGTCGGCGACCGTGAAGCGCACATCCCGCGCCTGCAGAACGCCCAGGTTCGGCGTCAGGGTCGTGAACGGATAGCTCGCGACCTTGGGGTTGGCGCGGGTCAGACGCGACAGCAGCGTTGACTTGCCGGCATTTGGCAGCCCCACGATGCCGATGTCAGCCACCAGCCTGAGCACGAGCCTGATCTTGCGCTCTTCGGCAGGCGTGCCCGGCTCAAAACGGCGGGGGGCCTGCTCGGTGGAAGTGGCAAACCGCGCGTTGCCGCGTCCGCCCATCCCGCCGCGTGCGACCACCAGTTCCGTGTCCGCTGCGAGAATCTCCCCCAGCTTGGCGCCGGTTCCGGCATCGAACACGTCGGTGCCCAGCGGCACCGGAATGCGTACGCCTTCGCCCTTGGAACCATGCCGGTTCGCACCCCTCCCGTGCCCGCCGGCGGACGCCTTGTAGAAACGGTGATACTCCAGGTCGGCGAGCGTCTGCAGGAACCGATTGCCCCACAGCACGACCGAGCCGCCATCGCCGCCGTCGCCGCCGTCCGGTCCGCCCTTCGGCACGAACTTCTCTCGCCGAAAGGAAACGCAGCCGTCGCCGCCGGACCCGGCTCGCACCTGGATTGTCACTACGTCAACGAACCGCATGGTGTCTAGGTTAGATAGAAGGGTTGCTGGTTCAAGGGTTCAGGTCCGGACCCCGGGTCCGTTCACTTGGCGAACTTGCCCCGCAGCGCTTTGACCGCCGGCTCGGGGACGAAGCAGGCCAGCTCTCCTCCTTTGGCCGCGAGTTCGCGCACCAGAGATGAACTGAGGTAGAAGTACCGCTCCGAAGGCACGAAAAAGACCGTCTCCACTGCCGGTGCGAGCTTCCGGTTTGTCAGCGCCATCTGGAACTCGTAATCGAAGTCCATGACCGCCCGCATACCACGGATGATGGCCTGCGCACGCAGCTGCTGAACGAAATCCACGAGCAGGCAATCGAACCCCTGTACCGCTACGCCGGCCATCGCTTGCGTGACTTCCTTGGCGAGTCGGATGCGCTCGTCCCACGAAAACAGCGGAGACTTCTCCTGCCGACTCGCGACGCCGACTACGACTCGCTCGAAAAGATGGGTCGCCCGCTTGATCACGTCCAGATGCCCGAGCGTGATCGGGTCAAAGCTCCCAGGATAGACGGCTATCCTCTGCTGCCTGTCAGTCGGTCCGCCTGGCAACTTCCGGTTTCTGACCTCGGACTTCGTTCTGCTCAAATGATCCTCCTCAGCACGCTTACCAGGGTCTCGCCGTACGTCCCCTGCCTGCTGACTTCCCACCCCGCCGGGGAAGTCGGCATCTCCTGTCGGTGATGCTCGGCCACGAACCAGCCGTCCGGGCCGAGGATGCCGAATTCGGCTGCCCGGTCGATGGTCGCCTGCACGAGCCCCTGCAGGTACGGCGGGTCCGCAAAGACCAAATCGAATCCGGCGCCCGCCAGCTTCTTGAGCACCCGCAACACATCCCCGCGGACGACGGTCGCATCAGGCAGGTCCTTCAGGTTTGCCCGCAGAAACCGGAACACGGTGGCCTGCTGCTCCACGAACACGACCGAAGCCGCGCCCCGCGACAGGGCCTCGACACCGAGCGAACCACCACCAGCATAGAGATCGCACGCCCTCGCGCTCTGCACCCGCGCACCAACCATGTTGAAAATCGCGTGCCTCGTCATGGCCTTGGTCGGCCGCAGCCCAGCGCGCGGGTAGTCGATTCTCCTGCCTCTGTATCGACCGCCGCTCACTAGCATGACAGGACTATACTGCCCGACCCAACCCTGTCAAACTGCGACCGATGGAGTCGGTCCGGCGGGCATCCGCGTTCCCTCTCACCCTGGCATACGAACTGCGGCGGGGATGGTCTCCCCGCCGCAGTCTGAGCGACTACTCCGTCAATGGGTGACGACGATCTTCGTGACCCGTGCCTCGGCGTTGGCGACGCGTGCGAAGTAGACGCCGTCAGCCAGCTTCCGGCCGTCGAGAATTGCCTGCGCGCGGTCGAGCGTGAGCGTGCGGACGACGCTGCCGGCAGCGTCACAGAGCTCGATTGCTTTCTCCACCCCGGTGGGGTTGCGCAGACGGAGCATGGCAATTCGGCCGAAAGGATTCGGGCTCACGTCGATGCGCGCCGGTATCGGGACCGGGGTCGGCTCGACCGATTCGAAGATCCCGACCGGCCCGGATACTGTAGCGTTTGCCATGAAGTCGCGCACCCCGGCGTCTCGGTCCACGCTCCATCCCCCGAAATGCTCCCATTTCTGGAACGACAGCGGCGGGATCGAATCCATGCCAAAGGTCGGCTCGCTGTCCGCAACGGATATGGCGCACACGAAGAACGCACCGTCGGCGATCACCACCGGACTCGTCGGGGTCACGGTGAACCAGCTGTCCCCCGCCACGGTGACTGTCTGCTTGTACAAAGTGTCGCCCGGAGTACCGGCGGGCCCATTGTCATCGAAGATGGCGATGTAGGGACTCGAAGGCACCGACCGCATGCCCAGATAGACCCGTGCGCTCTGCACCGAGCAAGGATAGACCGGCGGTACGAAACGGTTTCCCCAACCTCCGCCGGCGGCATAGAAGTACCACATGCTGCCCGGTGTGCCTCCGTCGTAGGAGAGCAACGCCGGCATCGTGACCACGCGGAGTTCAAGCTTCACCGTATCGTTTGCGGCCAGCATGTCACCGGCCAACTTGGTGTAGATATTGAGGATGTATGTGCCGTTTGTGACCGGGCGCCAGGTGTTGCCAAGTGCGAGTGATTCGGTCTCGCCCGGGGCCGATGCCGTGGTAGTAATCGAATCGGAGAAGACAACGGCGTTGTTCTGCCGCGTGACCTTGAAATACGTCTGGTACGCAGCTTCGGACTGGTTGCCGTAATTCTTGACAACCGTCCAGAACGAAAGCGGGCGGCCGTTGACAGCAAACATGCCGCCGTTGCGGTCGTTCATCGCGTTGCGGACACCTACGTCATGAATCTGCAGCGAACTGGAATCGGGCGGGAAGAAGCGGACCGCCAGGTCGGGATGAAGCAGGTTGCCCGAGGGCGTGGAACCGGAGAGGTAGTTCAGTCCAATGGCGCCCGATATGTTCTCAATGCCGGTCTGGTTGTTCGTCGCACCCCAACCTTGATAGGGAGCGCCGCTCTGCTCCTTGTACTGGAACGTGATGGACGAGTCCGCCTTGGTCAGTATGACCTGAAAGGTGTTGTTGCCCCCTGTGCTCCAGAATGCAATGCTGTCGTACTCGACGATGAAGCTGTCATTGCCGTTGGACCAGTACCAGACCGACCCGTTGGGCGAACTGCCGATAGTGCAGTCAAGGTCACTGAGGAGCATGGCGAGCTGGTTGTTCGGCTTCTGAGTGCTCGGGACGGCCTTGAATGGCGAGGCATTGGCGGTGGCGTCGCCAAATGTGATGTAACCGTTGGACCCAACGATGACCGAATTGACGTTGTACCAGTAGTAGGGGAAGTTGAACCCGACGGAAAATGGCCCGGCGGTATTGTCATCCAGAAGTGTCGTTATCTCGGTCCCGACACCCTTGATGCTCGCCCAGTTGTAGGTCGGGGCACCCGGGGCGGTCGTGTCCGAGTCCAGATACCTGTAACCGTACGCGTCCGGCCCGCCGCCACCGAGCAGCGCTGGCGTACCAGACGGCACCGTCCCGCCCGGAGTGAACGCTACCAACGCGATCGACAGAATCGCCACCAACATCAGACCTCCTTTGGGCCCTGCAAAATCAGAGCCCTGATTCTCTTGGCTCGCAGTATCTTGCGGCAGCGATCGAGTACCGAGGCACGGCCCGGTCGTGGCCGCAGCTTTGGGATTCTATCCCTTCTGCGGTTCCGGTCAAGCAGGCATGAGGACGGGAGACCGCGGCCGCGGCACAAGGAAGCGGCGGGGAGTCGCCTCCCCGCCGCAATCTGCCGGACCGTTCGACTAGTGCGTGACGATGACCTTGGCCACGGGCGCCTCGGCACCGGCGACACGAGCGAAGTAGATGCCGTCAGCCAGCAGCCGGCCGTCAAGGACAGCCAAGTCGCGACTTAGGGTCAGCGTACGTACCACGCTGCCGGTCGCGTCATAGAGCTCAACCGCCTTCTCCCTCCCGGTCGGGTTGAGAAGACGGATAGTCGTGGTACTGCCGAATGGGTTGGGATTGACGTCAATCCGGGCCGGCATCGCCGCTGGAGCCGGCTGCAGCCACTCGAAAATACCGACCGGTCCGGACACCGTCGCGTTCGCGCAGACGTCGCGCGCCACAGCATCGCGGCTCGGTCCCCAGACACCGGTGTGCTCCCAGCCCTGGTAGGAGAGCGGCGGAATCGAATCCATGCCGTACGCCGGGTCACTCGAAGTCTCAGACGTCGATCCGACGAAGAAGCCGCCGTCCGCGATAACAACCGGCGCGGGCAGGGTTATTTCGTACCAAGCGGCCACGGTCACGGTCACCGTATCGGCGAACAGGATGGTCCCGGGCGCGCCGCCGGATCCGTCGTCATCGTAGATCGCGGTCAGGACGTTCACCGAGCTGATTGATGTCATGTACTGGCGGATCGCGCTGATCGAGCAGGGGTAGACCGGCGGGATGAAGTGATTGGCAAACCCGCCCGGTCCGTTCCATGACATCGAATTGCCCGGAACGCCGCTATCGTAGGTCAGCATGCCCGGCAGGGTGACAACGCGGAGCTCGATTGTCGCGGTGTCATTCGAGGCCAGCATGTCACCGGTCATCTTGGTGAACACCTTGATGACGTACACGCCGTTCGTGCTAGGCCACCAGGCGTTGGCGAGCGCGAGCGATTCCACCTGACCGGGGTCCGACGCCGACGCGTCGATCGAGTCGGAGAAGAGGACTGCGCCGTTCTGCCGTTGAACCTTGAAGTAGGTCTTGTACCCGCCCTCGGACTGATTGCCGAAGTTCTTGACGTTCGCCCAGAGGCTGAGTGGCCGGTCCCTGATGGTGAAAAAACCGCCGTTGATGTCGTTCATCGCGTTGCGCACACCCACGTCGTGAATCTGCAGCGAGGTTGACTCCGGCGGGAAGAAGCGGACCGCCAGGTCGGGGTGGATGACGTTGCCGGCCGGCGTCACACCGTGCAGATAGTTCAACCCGATCGCACCCGAGATGTTCTCGATGCCGGTCTGGTTCATGCTGTCGCCCCAGCCGTTGTACGGGGCGCCGCTCTGCTCCTTATACTGGAACGTGATCGAAGAGTCGGCCTTGGTCAGTATCACCTGGAAACTGTTGTTGCCGCCGGTGCTCCAGAACGTGATGCTGTCGTACTCCACGATGAAGCTATCTGTCCCATTGGACCAATACCAGACCGAGCCGCTGGGCGACCCGCCGGCACTGCAGTCGAGGTCGCTCAAGAGCATGGCCAGCTGATTGTTCGGAGTCCCGGTTCCCGGTACCGGCTTGAACGGCGACGCGTTCGCTGACTTGTCGCCGAAGGTGATGTAGCCGTTGGACCCGACGATCACCGAATTGACGCGGTACCAGTAGTAGGGGAATTCAAACCCGACCGGGAACGGCCCGGCGTTGTTATCGTCGCCCAAGGTCCCGATCTCTGTACCGACGCCCTTGATGCTCACCCAGTTGTAGGTGGGAGCGCCCGGAGCAGTCGTATCCGAGTCCAGATACATGTAGCCGTACGAGTCTGGGCCGCCGCCACCGAGCAGGGCGGGTGCGCTTGAAGGCGTCATGCCACTCGGGCTGAGCGCTACCAGCGCGATTGACAGAATAGTTACGAACATCAGTCCTCCTTTTCAGCCCCGCATTGGCAGGGCCGTAGTTAGCATCCTTGATGACTGCCCGGACGCCAGCGGGGCAGCGCAGTACTATCTACGGACTCTTAGCGACGTTTAATATAGACTCCTCACTGCGGAAGTCAAGAAGAAGTGGAATAAGCGAATGGCTGAAGTCGCGGTGGCGCGGAGTTGACAACGTTGCGCCCAATCACCGGACGACTGTCCTTGACTTTGAGCGTGTAGACCCAAGAATATCACGCACATGGACAAGTTCATCATCAGGGGACCGACTCGGCTTGAAGGAACTGTATCGACCACTGCCGCGAAGAACGCGGTGCTTCCCATCCTTGCTGCCTGCCTGCTGACCGAGGAACCATGCACGATCCGCGACGTACCCCTGCTCGAGGACGTCCGAACCATGGCCAAGCTCCTCCGATCCCTCGGCGTTCAGGTCGAACAACGCAAGCACACGATGAAGATCGCTGCCGCCGGTAAGATCGAGCGGACTGCAGACTATGACATAGTTCGCAAAATGCGGGCCAGCTACTACGTACTAGGTCCCTTGTTGGGGCGCTTCGGCGATGCACGCGTCTCGCTGCCGGGCGGCTGTGCCATCGGCCCGCGGCCGGTTGACCTTCATCTCAAGGGCATTGCCGCGCTCGGGGCCGACGTGAACATTGAACACGGATACATCCACGCCACCGGCCGGCTTCGCGGCGGCAGCATGCTGCTTGAAGGAGCATCCGGACCGAGCGTAGGCGCAACTGCCAATACGATGATGGCCGCAGTGCTGGCGGATGGCGAGACGGTCATCCAGGGCGCGGCTTGTGAACCGGAAGTCTCTGACCTCGCGAACTTCCTCACTGCGATGGGCGCGGAGATCGAGGGTTGCGGTACACCCACTGTCACGATCAAAGGCGTCAGACGGCTGCGCGGTGCGGATTACCGGCCGATTCCGGACCGGATTGAAGCCGGCACCCTTGCGGTTGCCGCAGCCATCACCCGCGGCAGGCTGGAGATCACCAATTGTGAGCCTGCGCATCTGATGTCAGCTATTGACAGCCTGCGGAAGGCCGGCGCGACCGTTGAAACGGGCAAGCGCAAGATGCTCGTCAGTACGGAGCGACGCCCGGTGCCGGTTACGGTGACGACCGCCCCATATCCCGGATTTGCCACCGATCTGCAGGCGCAGTTCATGGCGCTTCTGGCGGTCGGCCAAGGCACCAGCGTGGTAACCGAGAATGTCTTCGAGGCCCGCTTCCTGCACGCGCTCGAACTCAACCGAATGGGTGCCAAGATCGACATCAATGGCCGCACCGCAGTGGTTCAAGGAGTCGAGAACCTGTCCGGCGCACAGGTCATGGCATCCGACCTGCGCGCATCGGCCGCGCTGGTGCTGGCTGGGCTCGCCGCAGAAGGCGAGACTGAAGTGCAGCGGATCTACCACTTGGACCGGGGATACGAGTCACTCGAACAGAAGCTGGGCGCGGTCGGGGCTAGGATCGAGCGAGTCAGCTACTGAGGTGGCTCATACTCACAAGCCCCGCAGGTCGGGCGTAGACCATCGGTAAATGGGCGCCAGACGTATGACTGTGAAGGTCAAGGTTGGCCCGCTCGTCATCGGCGGAGGCGCGCCGGTCGCGGTCCAGTCCATGACCAAGACTCGTACCGAGGACGTCCAGGCAACCGTACGCCAGATACGGCGACTCGAGCGGGCCGGCTGCGAAATGGTGCGGCTGGCCGTTCCGGACTCAACGTCTGCTGCGGCGTTGCCGCAGATCCGCAAGCGCGTGGCCCTGCCGCTGGTCGCCGACATTCACTTCGACTACCGCCTTGCCCTGGCCGCAGTGAAGGCCGGGTTCGACAAAGTCCGCATCAACCCGGGCAACATCGGGGCGGACTGGAAGGTCCGCGAGATCATCACTGCCGCCGGCGACGCCGGCGCAGCAATACGGGTCGGAGTGAATGCCGGTTCAATCGAGAAGTCAGTCCTGCGGAAGCACGGCCATCCCACGGTCGCGGCAATGGTCGAGAGCATGGCGGCCTGCCTGGAGCCGTTCGAAAAGCTGCAGTTCAAGAACGTCGTGCTGTCGGCGAAGTCCACCGGAGTGCCTGAGACAATTGAAGTGTATCGAGAGCTATCGCGCAAGTGGCGCTACCCACTGCACATCGGACTGACGGAAGCCGGACCGCCCTTCGAGGGCGCAATCCGCTCCGCTGCCGCGCTCTCGGTGCTGCTCCTTGAAGGCATCGGTGACACCATCCGTGTTTCGCTGACCGGTGATCCGTTTCAGGAGGTCGTGGCAGGCTACGAACTACTGGGCGCGCTGGGACTGCGACGTCGCGGCCCGCTGGTCTACTCCTGCCCCACCTGCGGCCGAACCGGTGTCAGCGTCGTTGGGTTGACCCGCAAGGTCAAGCAGGCGCTGCGCGGACACCCCGCGCCACTCAAGGTCGCGGTCATGGGTTGCGTCGTTAACGGCCCGGGCGAAGCGCGCGAAGCTGACTTCGGGATTGCCGGCGGCAAGGGTCGTGGCATCGTGTTCGCGCACGGCCGGGTTGTCAAGACCTGTGTCGAGAACGAGCTGGTGGACGCCCTGCTGGCAGAAGTCCGAAGGTCTCGGTAGGCCCTCTCCCGTCAAGAACCGGGTCGCTTATCTCCGGCGGATAGCGCCGCGCCAAGCGCCGCGGCCAGCAAAGGCTTCCGGGCAACCGTGACCGGAATCCCCAGCGCCTTCTCCAGGGCCGCTCTCATGCCTGGATTCTGGGCCACTCCGCCTGTGAAGACGACATCGGGTTCCACCCGCAGTCTCGCCGCCATGTTGGCGACCCTCCTCGCCAGGGCCTCGTGGAGGCCGGCAATGACATCGGCAACCGGGGTGTCGGCCGCGAGCAAGGAGAGTATCTCCGATTCGGCCATCACCACGCAGAGGCTCGAGACCGGAACCGGCCGGCGCGACTCAAGGCTCAGCCGGCCGAAATCCTCGAGCGGAACTGACAGTGTCCTTGACAGCACCGACAGAAAATGCCCGGTCCCGGCTGCGCAGCGGTCGTTCATTACGAAGTCACGCACCTTGCCCGACTCTTCGAGGCTGAGGACCTTTGAGTCCTGTCCACCGATGTCGATGACGGTGCGGCACGTCGGGTGCCAGTAGCGGATACCCAGGGCCGCGGCCTTTATCTCGGTGATGGTCCCTTCGACCTTGCCCACGACGTGGCGGGCATAGCCGGTCGCTACCACTCCCCTCACATGACCGGAGAGATCTCTATGCTCGCTGCGGCACTCAGCCATGACCTGGTGAGCAGTCTCCTTCGGCCTCGGCCCGGTCGGGACGACCTTCTCGCAAAAGGCCTGTTGGCTTACACGGTCGAACACAACCAACTTGGTGTTGACTGAACCCACGTCTATTCCGGCTGTAATCACGGCTTCCTCCAAAAAAGGGGACTGCACCGCGACGCGTTCCCCGCGTCGCTCCGAAGGACTGTCCCCGTTTTCGCCGTCGGGAGCGAGCCGATGCAACCCGTTCCTGCTATGATCATCAGTTCCTCCTCCGGCCATAGTCCAGGTTGCGTCCGGCCTGCCTGGCCGCACGCACGAACGCCCGGACGTTCTCGGGTGGAGTCTCGACCGGTACTTCGCATCCCGTGGCAGCGACGAACCCCCTCGGACACTTCCGTCCGGCCACAACCATCTCCGCCACAGCGGCCTCAACGGTCGGCGGGTCAGCGAGCAGGATGGCCGACGTATCGTAGTTGCCGATGATGCGGCATGCTTGGCCTGCGCCGGCCACGACGTCGGCCATCTCGATGCGGTCGATGCTCAGCAGGTCGGCGCCGGTCTCAGCCATCATGCCGATGGTTGCGCGAGTGTCGCCGCAGATGTGCAGGACGACGTCGAGGTCGTACCGATGCAGGAAGCGAATCACCTCCGCCTCGGAAGGAAGAGCGAACTCGCGGTAGTGCTCGGCCGAGATGACGCTGCCCGAGGCCAGCGGGTCAACGAGAATCGGCAGGCCGCCCGCGCCGACAATCGCCCGGCAGAATCGAACGATGGAGCGCGTCGCGTAGGCAAGCAGGCCCTTCACCCGTTCCGGCTCGGTCAGCAGGCCAAGCAGGAAGGCCTCCTGGTCCACGAGCTGCTGGGCGGTTGTGAATGGTGCCGGAACGTAGGCGAGAATCGGCACCGTGTCTCCCCTTGCCTCGTAGGCGTAGGCGACGGCGTCGAGGTAGACCCGCAGCCGTCCGTCTCGCAGCGGGTCCGCAAGACGCGGGACATGACCCGATTCCGCCGGGGAATTGGGATCGTGTCCCAAGTCAGGGATGCTCGCCCATCGCGGTCTCGCGAGCAGCGGCAGGTCGTCCTCGGGGTAGTCGAACTGGGAGCCCAGTGCCTCGGCTACCAGGCCTACCTCGGAAAAGAAGGAGATGAAGTCGATACCATAGGACTCTTGCGCAACGAGCTGACTCCGCGCCATGGCCGCGCCGTCTGTATAGTAGTCACGGACCGAGATGCCCGCAGTCCGGGCCGCGTGGGCGGTGATCAAAGGGAACACCGGCACGCGGTCCTGCGGCTCATCGATGACTAGCAGGCCAAAGCGCTCGCGCGGAGTCAGCAGGTCTTTCACCGTCGGCTCCTCAGTACCTCGAGAAAAGCGTCTATCCTCGTGCCAATCTGCCGTGAGACCTCGCGCGAAGGCGAAGTGACGTCAAACTCCAGCACCGGCAGGTCCAGTTCGGCCTTCACGTAGTCGGCTATCAACCTGCCCTCCATGGCGCAGTGCGAGCCGCCGAGGATTCCCGAGATGATCACACCTTCGGCTTCGTACCTGCGGGCCTGTTGGATCACCGATTGCGCGCGGGCCTTCGACGTGCCAATCAGCGACGCGGCCATGAACGACTCGGCAATCGCGGCAAGCGGCGGCTTCGACTCATCCATCATCTCGAGCGCCTGGTTGATGACGTACTCGGTGCCGACTACTCGTGCGCCCGCGTCTTCGACATAGGTCAAGAACAGCGGATCGGCCGGCGGCGTGACCCAGACCACTCGCAGTGCGTCCTCGGGAAGGACCCTCTCGCTCCTCGCCGCACGGCCCTCGGCCGTGGCCAGCAGGTGCTCCAGCGCCGCCGTCCACTCGTCCATATCCGAGTAGTAGTGCAGACTGCCAAACTCGACAACCATCATCTCAAGAGCAGCCAGCGCCGCGTCCCGGAACGACAACTCGCGCAACCGCGCGACCAGCTTCCTCACCCGATTCGCCCGTCGCACGCCTTCGCGCAGTTCGTCCTCAGTGATCGAGTGACCCGTGAGTTTCTCCATCCGCTCGACGACGCGCTCGTACTCCTTCACCAGTAGCTGTTCAAGCGGTCGCGCCGGCCTCGCGTCGCAGCGCATCGGTTCCTCGACCCACAGCATGTCGGGAGCTAGAGACTCCACCAGTTGCTCGACCCCGGAGTAGTCGTCGCAGGACGCGCCGGTCGAGGCGATAACCAGGTCCGGATTCGGGAAGTACGAGTGCTTGGAGAATGCGCCCAGGGCAGCACGCGAGAAGCAGGTCGCGTCGCCGACGCCCAGTTCGGCAGCAGCGTCAAACAGCACGCGGCTCTCCATCGCAAACGGGGTCCACCAGATGCAGTCAGGGTAGAACGCGACGCAGTGCGGAAAGGAATTGACGATGACCGGAACCGCGCCAAGGTCGCCCATCGTCGCGATGACCCGTCGTCCGGTCTGCCGCGCCCGAAACAGCCGCTCGGTCTCGTTCTGGACAAAACCCCACATGCGCAGGGCCGCAAGGGAATTGTCGAACTTGAGGCGTCGCAGGTGACGCATGCCGTAGATGGCGAACGTCTGGGGCGGAAACAGGTACTTGGACCAGGCCTCGCCATTGCCGTAGTAGTGATAGCGCTCTATCAGCTCGTCCGGCACGCGGTCAAACAACTCCATCCACTCATCGAACCCGACCCGCGCCGGCCTCGGGTCGCTGTACTCGACATTCGACATTCGACATTCGGACTTCGGACTTCCCATGCTAGAGCGTCTCCAGGAACGCCTCGACCCGGGTGCGCATCTGCTCCCGGTTCTCTGTGGAGTAGTCGGTGTCCAGGTGCAGAACCGGAAGGCCGAGCGCCTGTTGCAGCCGCTTCACCTCAAAGGCGTAGGGGTCGCAATAGAGCAGGGTCTTGTACACGAGAGCCTCTGCGCGGAACTCCCGTGCCAGCTTTGTCGCACACTCGTACAGGGCACGGTTCGGCCTCCGGCACATGCAGTCGCGACCGAAGTAGAACCGTGCCAACCGGTCCAGCGGCGCGCCTTCGGTCGGTACGTCCTCGGCGAACCAGCGAGTGCCCGTACAGAGAATGTCGGTCACGATGTCCGCCTGCTCTTCGACCAGGTCCAGCAGCCATCGGTCATCTTCTGTCAGCATGCTGCCACCGAGCATCAACCGCACCCGCTTCGTCTCCGGACGCGGGCGGGCAGCGATCATGCGGAGAACCTCTTCGATCAGCGAGACAGCTTTGACCGGGCCCAGCAGCCACGCAGTTGCCGCAAGGTCGAGCATGGTGCTGCCGGCAAGTAGCGGCGCGTTCGCGCGGCGTGTGTCACTTGTCTGCCGCAGCATCGCCCTCAAACCATTGAATGCAGCTATCTCTGATTCCAGTCGCTCATCCGGAACTGAGACGCCTGTCAGCTTGCCCAGGTCTCCAGCCAGAAGACCCAGTTGCCGTCTGAACTCGGCCACTCGGTGCGGCAAAGGTTCGGACGTCCGCGGCATGTAGAGCTGGAACACCGGGATACCAAAGTGCTTCCCAATTGACTCCGGCAACCGTCGCATCATGTCGCAAGTGTTCACCGCGAGCACGGCGTCGACCTGCTTGTAGGCCGGGTCGATGCCGAAATTGCCCATGCATGCGCTGCAGAACGAACAGGCGTCAGCGCGCAGGTATCGTTCGCCCGCCTCCTCGGCAGCGTGCCCGCCGCGCATCAGCCGGACCGGAATCGCACCCGCGGCCCTCACCATCTCGACCGGAGCGTAGATGCAGAAGTAGCCGACAACCTTCGCGCCCTTCTGACGTTCGGCGGCTATCTCCTCAACCCTCTCCTGCCGTATCTGCTCGAACGTCGCCCGCGGTATCAGTTCCATGGTTGAAGTCTCATCGAATCCACGAAGGTCTGCTCGAACTGCGGGTGGCTGCTCAACATCACCTCTCTGCAGTTCGCCGCGAACCGCTCCGCTTCGACAAAAGGAGCCGGGGCGAGTGTAGCCCTTATCGCGCCGAGCAGGGCAAGGTTACCGTGGCGCCGAACCCGGACTGCGGAAACTTGAGGCAAAAGCCCGATCCGATTGGCAGAGGCAATCGTCATCGCCGCGCCGAACTTGCCCGTGACATGCACGCGTTCGACTTCGGAGGCATCCGCGCCCCATTCGGCGAGCAGAATCCTGACTGCCGCCGCCACTGCGCCCTTGGCAAGCTGCACCTCACGCAGGTCGGCCTGAGAAAGGTAGACCGGCTGGCGGCCCTGACTCAGTTCCAGACGGTCGTGGCCAACAATCCTGCCGGACGGTTCCACCCTGCCGACCCGGACCGCTTCGGCCACGGCATCGAGCACGCCCGAACCGCAGACACTCTTCGGCTCTCGGCCGCCGATGACGTGCAGTCTGAATCTGCCTCGGCTGAACCGCGTCGCCTTCACCGCGCCGGCCTGCGCCAGACTTCCGCACTCGAGTGTTGCGCCCTCGAATGCCGGCCCGGCCGCGGTCGAGGTCACGAGCATCCGCTCCCGGTTGCCCAGTACCACCTCGCCATTTGTCCCCGCGTCCACCAGCAATGACAATCGCCTGGACCTCTGCATACCTGAGGCGAGAACTGCCGCCGTGCAGTCGCTGCCGACGAAAGCGCCGAGCAGGGGAAGCATCCGGATCGAGAGGCCGCCCCGCCGCCCGGCAAGCGTCTCGCGCATCGGGAGAACCGACTCGTAGGGAAACTCTCCCAACGTGGCCGCGCTCCTGCCCATCAGGAAGTGAGCCATCACGGTATTGCCCACCGCGATGATCGGGCGCTCGGGCGGGATCCCGGCTTCGTCGATGAACTTGTGCAACACCGGCGTCAGGGGCGTCTGGCTGAGCTTTGCGCCGGCGGCGATCCGGCTCATCATGTCCGCACCAAAGACAATCTGCGGGTTCAACTCCTCACGACGGGCCGCGATCCGGCGTCGCTCCACGTCGACGGCAGCAAGCGAAATCGTCGTGGTCCCGATGTCCACGGCAAGGCGGAGACCTGCCGAGTTCCCGGAACACCTGATGCCTCTGCTCCGCACGATCGGGACGTCTCGCTCCACTTTGACCGAGACGGGCGCGGTCGGTACATACTGACAGGCGAGAACACTGTTCCAGCCTCCGGCATCGAGCACCCGGACTCTGCACTTGCCGCAGGTGCCCGCACCTCCGCAGTCCGAAGGAAGCCGCACACCGGCATCGAGGAGAAGCTCACGCAGGTTCTGTCCGCCATGCGGTGCGATCGTCACCCTCAAGCCGACCTCCACTCTCTCGCTACCGTCACCAGTGCCCGGACGTTCTCCTTCGGGCTCTCCGTCGGCACGTCACAACTCGTAGAAAGGACGAGGTTCTGTCCTGCGCGCTCCAGGCACGTCCTCGCTGCCGCCGCGACCTGTTCAGTTGTCCCCTCAAGCATCAGCTTGGTCGAGACGTTACCCATCAGCGTCCTGCCACCGACCACCTGACGAGCGACCGCCAGGTCCATCTCATCGACGCTCAGGAAGTCGGCGCCGGTTCCGGCCATGTCGCGGAGCAGGCTCTTCGTCTCGCCGCAGATGTGCAGCCCTGCCTTCGCGCCGGACTCGTGTACCGAGCGAATCAGTTGCTCAAGATACGGCCGGGCGAACTCCCGAAACATCTCCGGGCTCACCAGGCTGCCCGAAGCTACCGGGTCCCCGATGAACGGAATCCCACCAGCCCTCACAATAGCGCCGGCATAGGCAATCTGGTTGTCGGTCGCGATGCGCAGAAAACCGTGCGCCCGGCCCGGGTCCGTGAGCAGGTCCTCAAGGAACTTGTCGATGCCGTGCAGGAACGATGCCAACGAAAAGGGACCCTTGAGCGACGTGAGAATCGGCGCTTCGTCGTCGAGCAACGCCCTGAGGCGGCGCGTGGCGCCCAGCACAACCGGCATTCTGCCGTCCTGCTCAGGATTGGCCGGCTCCAGCCTGGACACGCGCGGCGGCTCGAGCAGGAACGGGTCATCATCCTCGGGAATCAGCACCTGTGCGCCCATCGCCTCGGCCTCGACCATCGTATCGGTGAAGACCATGATGAGGTCGTATTCGTAGAACCGGTAGGCGGAATAGAGGACCCGCGCCAGCGTGTCCGTTTGGGTCACGGCCTCGGAGATGGAGAAGCCTTCGAGCCGGGCAGCGTGGTTTGCCGCGACCATCGGGAAGACAACGGACCGGTCCGGCTTCTCCCCGCGCAGTAG
>Ga0233423_10000207_pt1 | contig 35861 bp, 35 predicted proteins | sample Watercolumn_Mata_FD_180713 | JGI IMG/M metagenome (GOLD analysis project Ga0233423, IMG submission 180713) | Freshwater microbial communities from Lake Matano, South Sulawesi, Indonesia - Watercolumn_Matano_2014_112_MG | ecosystem: Environmental > Aquatic > Freshwater > Lake | place: Indonesia... | reverse complement strand
CACGAGTACCAGTCCCGGTTCGTGGAGAACATGGTCGGGAGGTCGCACGAGTTCTGGGAGCACTACCTGCCGGAGCTGAAGAGGATCACGGGTAGCGCCCTCGCCGATGTTGATCTGGAGGGGTTTGTGCCAGCCGTGAACGTGGTCAGACCATCGAAGATCCGCATAGAGGCCGACGAGGCGACGTACTCTCTGCACGTGATAATAAGGTTCGAGCTGGAACGGGACCTGTTCGCGGGCAAGTTAACGGTGGGGGAGCTCCCGGCTGTGTGGAACCAGAAGTACCAGGACTACCTCGGGGTGGAGATAGAGAACGACTCTGAGGGTGTGCTGCAGGACGTGCACTGGTCGCATGGGTACTTCGGGTACTTCCCGACGTATGCGCTCGGGAACATCTACGGGGGGCAGATCCTTTACAGGATGGAGAGGGAGATGCCGCAGTGGCGCGAGAGCCTTTCAAAGGGCAACTTCCACGAGGTCCGGGAGTGGCTCGTGAGGAACGTCCACGCCTACGGGAACCTTTACGACCCCTTGGACCTCCTCAGGAGGGTTTCCGGGGAAGGGATAACGCCCAAGCGCTTCATCGATTACCTGGATTCCAAGTACTCAAAAATATACGGCTAAGTGAATGCCGTAATTTGACATAAAAGCATTTATCTTGATGTAATTTAAGTCCTATTGGGCGAGTTGGTGGGCGGCTCACGGGCTCATAAGGCCTGAGGAAACTCCACCCTCCGTGTAGGACCGCGGCGCCGCGAGGCGTAGGGGGAGACCCCTGCTCTTGGAACAGAAACGGGACGTCCGGCGGCGCGACGATGGGGCGGGTGTACGATTTCCCGCCGAGGATGCCACCGGTTGCGTTGAAACGGCCAAACCGCGGGGAGAAAGGGCAAATAGAGGCTGATGACGCCTACAGGAAGTCCGGGTAGCCCGCATAGTCGAATGCTGCCTAAAACAGAAGGTGGGTTACGGCCAACACGCCCTCTTCCATCATGGATTAAGATACAGGGTGCAACAGACTTCTAACGAATTTTAGAAAACCATAATTTATAATGGGTTGCAGAAAAGAAATACTTGATTAAAATGCCATTCACTCCTTTTCATTTTGGCCCGGCTCTGGCACTGGGGCTGCCCCTCAGGAGATATCTGCACGCGCCCACGTTCATAGTAGCCAGTGTGATCTTGGACATTGAATCTCTCCTGGTACTTACTCTGGGGTTGAATTATCCCTTGCACGGCTACATGCACACGCTGATTGTGGCATTGGCGGTGGGGGCGTTGTTGGGTTATGTAATGTTTCGGCTCGAAGGCTCCTTTGTATCACTCTATAAATTGCTCCTTTTGGAGACGGATGCCAAAAATAGTCTTGGATCTTTCATGGCTACAGGCGCTTTGGGGACCGTAATCCACGTTTTATTAGATTCTCCGCTGTATGACGACATCCTGCCTTTTTACCCGCTCGCCGTAAATCCGGTGTATAATCCTGCTCTTTCGCCTGAGATTTACAGTGTCTGCGTTTGGACGGGTGCAATAGGTCTGATCTATTATGCCGCCCTTGTGGGGTTATCGGTTTATAAAAAACGGTCGGTTTGAGACTCGCCCCTAACCCTCAATTGGATGCATAAAATAGAAGGTGGGTTATAACCAACAAGCTCTTTTAATTAAATGTTATACGCTTTCTTGTAATCTTCCTCTATTTTCTTTATTGCGTCACCATTTTTAGCGGTTGAGTAAAGCGAGAGTGGCTCTTTGTTCAGTGTAAGAAATGTCGGGCCCCACTTCATCTTCGAGAGTAATGAGCGGGCTTCCTCCTCGAAGCCTGTAATGTATAGAGTTGCGGCGACGGCCTCGAGGGTGCTAAGCTTGTAAGGTATCGAGTAATGTATTGGATTTGCCGCTAGAAGGAACGGAAGATGCCTAGCGACGAAGCGCCCCGTTGATGGTAACTTTTCAATCCGGTTCCATGAGCAGTCTATAGCTGAGATGCCTCTCTCCGCAACAAAAGATCTATTTTGAGGCGACAGCACTTCTTTGGCGAATGGGTAAAGTAGAAGCGATCCTCTGGGTAGCCCCTTTACATTGTAGACCACCTTGGCGAGTCCAAGCCTCCCCAACTTCAACGCGGTGCACTTACGAGGATCGCACTCCCGCATGTGGTAGATGTAAATCGACGGCTTTGCCGGCTTGCTCGTCTTGGAACCCCCAATGGCAATCTACTTAAGTCTCATATATTATTGATTCTCTGGGTGGAGCGAAATGCCTCTAGCCTACGTATTGATAAACACGGCAAAGGGCTCCGAGGATAAGGTACTGAGGGAACTCCGGAAGCTAAAAGGCATCATGGAGGTTCATACACTGTACGGGATGCACGACATCATCGCCAAGGTGGAGATAGGGGACCAGCCGGACAAGCTGAAGGAGGATATAATCTGGAAGATCCGGCGGATAAACGAGGTCCAGTCCACGACGACGCTCATAGTTGCGGACACTTTTTAGGCAATAAAAAAGGAAGAGAAGTAGAAGCAGAAGTTATGGTCATGGTTAAGGTCATAGTTTATGCCTCTCTATCACCTCGGGATGGACGACACGGACTCGCTAAAGCTGGGGTGCACGACCTACATCGGGGCTTTGATGATCTCAGACCTTACAAAGGACGGCAGCAGGTTCGTGGACTATCCCAACCTCATCAGGCTCAACCCCAACATCCCGTGGAAGTCTCGCGGAAATGCGGCCATCTGCCTCAGGTTCATGTCAGACCGCTCCCCCGATGATATTTTGGGCACGGTGTTCGAGCTGGCGGAGCAGTACCGGGACCGAAAGGATCCGAAGAACCAGCCGGGGATCGCGCTGCTCGAGGGGGAGGTCCCTTCACACGTCAAGGAGTTCGGGCGCCGGGCGCTCTACAACGTGCTCACGCTGGACGATGCGTTTCATACCGCCCAAAAGGCAGGCGTCAAGTACCGGATCATCAGGGGCGGGCTGGGTCTGGTGGGCGCCCTCGCCGCGGTGGGCAACACGCTTGAGCAGGATCACACCTTCGAACTCATCGTCTACCGCAGAAAGGCACTGTGGGGGCGCAGGCGTGACGTGGACTATAATAGCGTCCTGAAGTTCGATAAGGAGACGACCCCGCTCACCTTCAACAACATGGACTACGAGAAGAACCGCCTTCTGGTAACTCCGCACGGTCCGGACCCCATCCTCTTCGGCGTGAGGGGCGAGTACCCTGCAGTCGTGATGGAAGCTCTAAAGAAGATCAAGTTCAGGGGCGCGGAGAGATGGGTAATTTACCGGAGCAACCAGGGCACGGGCGCCCATCTCGTCCATACCTTGTTGATAAGGGACCTGAAGCCCTACCAGGCGGCTGTTTTAAAGGGCGTTATCTCCAAAACACCTAGGGTCCTGAAGGGCGGGCACGTGATCGCCTCGATAAAGGACGGTACGGGCGAGATCGATGTTGCCGGCTACGAGCCCTCGGGAGGCTTCAGATACACCGTCAGAGAACTCATGCCGGGCGACCGTGTAAAGGCGTTCGGCGGCGTCCGTGTTCTGAACGACGGTAGGTTCACCTTTAACTTGGAGAGGCTTGAGGTTCTTTCGCTCATTTCCGAAGCCTACAGGAACCCCGTCTGCCCCAAGTGCGGGAAGAGCATGAAGTCCGAGGGGAGAGGTAAGGGCTACCAGTGTAAGAGGTGCGGTCTAAAAGCAAAGGAACCGGTGCTGGAGGAGATCGACAGGAGGATAAAAACGGGGGTTTACCTCCCCCCGCTGAGGGCGATGAGGCACCTCACGAAGCCGTTCCAGAGGTTCGGTCAGGAGAAGGCGTCCTGGGATGGTGTGGTTGGCGTTTTTCACGGGCTCTTCTGAGATGTGGCGCCGTCCAGTTTATTTGAGGCGACGATGATATTACTAACAGTGTGAGCGTTATGGACAAGTTCATCTCCGAGCACCTGATAAATCAGGAAGTCGACGTCTACTGCGGCTGGACCGATAAGTTCTCCGGCAAGGTCGTGGGGTGTGCCGATGGTGTCCTAACCCTCGAGACGAAGAAGGGCGTCTACACCCACATAGCGGTCGACAAGATCGTGGCAGTGTGGAGAAAGAAACAGCCATAAAAACTCTTTTTTTTCTTAGTGCGATAACATGTTCAAAGTACGGTCAGGAGAAGGTGTCTTGAAGTGGCAGTGTGGGCACTTTTCATGGACTCTTCTGAATGCCCAGCACCGACTTCATGACCTTGGGGTCAACCTCGAGGGGCGGGATGATGATATCCGCACTCCGGTAGACCTCGACGGGCGTCCCCTTGCCCCTCACAAACCTGTGTACCTCCCTGAGGGTGCGCGAGAACTCCTCATCCTTGTCTTCTTTTAGTAGGGAGAAGAGCGTCCTTCCGGTCTCCAGGACAGTGTCTAGGTCCTTCCCTTCCACGGAGTACTTGCCGTCGCCGGAAAGCAGGACTATCAACCCCATCACTCTCTGCAACTATTATTTGGGTATTAGGATTTAAGGTTCCGTTAACTTCGACATATTTTAGAGGCGCGTTCTGGGAGATCTCAGGCGGTCGAAGGTCGGAATGCATCTACGCTCGTTTCTATAGCCGACAGTGTTGCGATAGTCTTACCCGACATTACGAAGATCACGGGCTTCCTCATCTCCGGTGCCCCTAGCTTTGGTACCCCGGGCCTACCGGTTACTTTCATTTTGGCCCGCTTCGTTACTCTGGCCGGTATTCTTGTTTTGCCCGACTTCGTTAATTTCTCCACCTCAATCTCTAACTTTATGAGTTTATGCTCAAACTTCCTAATTTCTTCTGTAGCTTTGATCCATGTATCGTACCCTTTTTCACTGCACGGAGCGCTCCAAAATATCATATAAGCGTTAAAGTAATGAGACTGCAACTTGGCGTAGTTTTCGGAAAGATTGTTTACGATTGGCTCCAGCCTTTTCTTGACTGCTACGTCTGCATTGATCTGAACCTGTTGGAAGGCCGTCAAAATCGTATTGATACGGACATCCCACGTAGGTGCAACCACAGAAAATGCCTTCTTAGGATCCTTTAGAACCAGTCTCACGCTACCGTCGGGACACTTTCTCTCCTCATATTCGGAGAAAAACCACGGCATATGAGTTCCCTAGCTTGTTTCATCTTTTTTTGTGAGCATATGAAGGTTACGTTCTATGGCTAAGTGCGACTGAATTTTATTCTATTTCAGCGCGAATGTTTTTGGGCATACCCATAAAAGTTTATAAGTTCGTCAAACTTCCATCAAAATAACAAGTCTTTTGACCTACTAAAAAGCGGGGTGGGGTAGCCAGGTTATCCCGCGGGGCTCATATGCCCCGTGCTGGGAAACCCCGAGATCGGTGGTTCAAATCCACCCCCCGCTACCACTATCATTTTGAGAGGACGACCTCCATCGAGAAGGCTGTTCTGCCACAGTTCAGTATAAATGGAAGGACTGTTCTTGAAATTGACATATAATAGTAGCCAGGGCTGAGCAACGATGTTCGAGGATTACAGAGGGATATCGCGCGAGGCAATGATCCTGATCTACGCGAGTATCTTGCCCGCCCTCGCCTTCGGTATGTTTTATACGGACATCGCGTACTTCCTCACCGCCGTTCAGGGGCTGTCGGATATCTTCATGGGCAGTGTGATCATGGTAATGGGGATAACCACGGTCGTAGCCAGCATTCCCCTCGGCATCACGGCCGATCGCTATGGGAGAAGGAAGGTCCTCATTATAGGAAACGTGGTAGCGAGCCTGATGATAGCCATCTTTGCCCTGACCACAGAACCGGCCGTCCTGTTTCTTGGTGCAGTCCTTGAGGGGGTCTCTGAGGCTGCTTATTCTGCATCATCCAGCGCCCTCATGGCTGAGAAGGCTGGCGATGGGAGGAGAACGGCCGTCTTCTCGCTGTCAGGTTTCATGGGCGGCATCGCGTTTGGGATTGGCGGCTTCGCCATTCCGCTGGTTGTCGTCTTTGAAGGTTTTGGCTACAGCAATAGGGAGTCCCACATCATCCTTTACCTCGTACTCGCAGCCCTGAGTCTAGCATCGACCCTACTAATGCTCAAAGTCAGCGAGTCGAAGACTCTGCGCAAGGAGAGAGGCATGAAGAATCTCCTGCCGAGGAAGTCCATGAACGTATTGATGAAGTACGCGCTCGCCGGATCCATCGTTGCCTTCGGCGCGGGTATGTTTGTACCCCTTATGACGAGGTGGCTACATCTAGCGTACGGCGTGTCGGACGCGATAAGCGGACCCATCCTAGGGATATCCAGCATCCTGATCGGGGTCGCGACTCTGGCTGCTCCAGCACTAGCAAGGAGACTGGGGATGGTGAAGGCCATCGTTGTGACCCAGGCGGTCTCGACGGTTTTCATGTTTACCACGCCCCTATGCCCCGGGTACCTGTCGGCGAGCGCGCTCTATACCATAAGGACCTTCTTAATGAATATGGCCGGTCCGCTTCAGCAGTCTATGATCATGGGGCTGGTCGCCGCGGATGAGCGGGGCGCGGCCTCGGGTATAAGCTCTGCACTCTGGATGCTGCCGAACTCTTTGAGCACCACCATAGGTGCGTGGCTTATGGGAATAGGATTGCTGGCTATGCCGTTCTACCTAGCAACTGTGCTTTACATCATTTCCATAACATTATTCTGGCTCTTCTTCCGCACGACCAAGATGCCAGAGGAAAAGAGCACTTAGAAGAGTGGCTACTGAGAGATAGATTTTTTGAACTGTAAAATCAAATCTTAATAGAATTTAGGTTAATGAGAGCGGTTCTAGTATTTAGAAAGTAAAAACACTGTTATTCAGCATCTAAAAGCGGCTTTAGCTATCCTCCCTTCTTATGAGCTGATTCGATTCTACTGCCAGGTTCACCACTCTGTCCTTGGTCTCTTGGAATTTGAGGTTGACCAGCCTTTTTCCTTTGAAAAGTTTATCGTGGATTACCTCACCCAGTTGGTCGTCTATTTTAACCGTCAGGATAGTGGAGCCCTCAGCGAGCATGGTGTCCTTTAAAAGCCCGTCCTTGTCTCCATCTACTACCCCTATTACCGGTATCCTGTACCTCGACAAGATCTCCCCCGCGATGGCTGTCGTGTCATCACCTATGGTTACCGCGCCGGTTATCCCTCTTCTTATCTCCCCGTAGACGGCCGCACCGGAGCGGCTTGCCACATCGTGCTCTATGAATGCAATGAGATCTCCCTTTGGGGTGAGAACACGATACCGACGCTTAAATTCACTCCTCCTCAGGGAGTTCGTGGTGTCCAATTTGGCCCCGAATAGGTCAATCTTCTCCCATCTGCTCAGTTTAACAAGCCCCTGTTCCTTAAACTCGACACCATCCCCGCCCACAATCTTTCCGTCAGACTCCCTGAGTATCACCTCCTCTGAAGTGGCTCGCCCTACAACTGTCCCATTGACGAGGACGAAGTCCCCCGGCTCGGCGGCTAATATCTTCCTGTATTTGATACCATCTTTAACCCACTCATTCCTCCCATAATCAGGGGCTGGGGTTAATTTGAATCTCAATTTTCTTGCCAGTCTGGCGCTCAGATCGCTTTTTGCACACCAGTCAATCACCACCCCGTTCTTGGCTTCGACCTCGACTATTGGGATGTTTGGACGGTTCAATTTCCTGACTAGGTGCCAGCAGAACGCGTGGGACTTTAGGGGATTATCAGAAAACATCGCGATGATTATGGAATCGTATTCCTTTACCATCTCAGCCAAACACTCGATGGTCGGTCTGAAGTCGCATTTGATCTTATTATCCATGCAGCTGTCCAATACGGCCAAGGTGCCCATAGTTCCACTAAGCCTGGCATCGATCGTTCCAAAACCGCCCAATATTTGCAGGATCTTCATCGCCCAGCCCGAGTCTATTATCTCCGGCCTGTGGAAGGTTACGCCCACCTTCATACTTCTAAGCCCCGGCCCATTTTGTTGATCTGTTAGCAAAGTGCTTCTTTATTCCTCTTTCTGAGAGTATCCTTCCAGAATAAAAAGATCGTCTACGGCTAACTTCGATCAATTTTTATTTTAGAAAAGTGGAAGGTTGAATGTATTAAAGTTTATTTATTAATTCATTAAAATCCTTCGCGAGCTGCTTCAATTGATCCTTAATCCAGCTCCTCTTGATCTCCAAAAGGGCCATGAGCAACCTGGCAGTAATGTCGTCGTTCGGGTAGCTCTTCTTGTCGGATGCCAGGTACCGGTATAGAGCCGGCCGCGAGATCTTGGTCACCTTGGAAGTTTTATAGATGGACCCGTATACCTCGAGCAAGGTCTTCAAAAGAGAGATCCTTTGCTCGTTGGGTATATACTGCGCGATTAACTGAACTACTTCAAGACTCTCTTTGGACATGGAAGATCAGAAGAATTATGAAGGATCTATTATAAGAAGGTGACCCCAAGGCTTCTTTTGGACCTGGTATTGTTGTTTATCCAAGCCGGAGCCCATGACATTAGATTTTTAAGAGTTAGTTGTCAAGCATTTTAGACTGCAACCTATTTATAGAAACTGATCCTACTAGACAACTACACTATTTATTTTATAGGAAGTAAATAACATTAAATGATATACACTTCCTAGCGAAAAGATGGGGTCTGAGGGCTGTCATGGCCTTCTAGGGCGCCGATGTATCCTTATTTAAATCTTCTTATAATTTTTTTATATAACTATGTAAAATTAACCTCCACTGGAAATTTTCATGGTAATTTAATGGTTGGCCAAAAATTGACCTAACTCGTCCATAGGTAGCTGGTAATCAGGATCCATCATGCCAGAGAGTTTTTTAGGGGTCCCACCCTTCGATTTTATGTAATAAGTATGTTACAATTAATCCAGTAGAAACGCGTGTTTCTGGGAACCAGGCAGCCCGTTTTAAAGCCTACTTTATGTAACTACCCTGTTACAACTCACCATCAAACACTGTCAAAATAGTTCATTAAACAATACTCTATTTAGGGCTCACAAAATCACCATAAAATCCAATATATAAACTTTACTATCATCAACGGTATTTTTCATGGTGCACCATCGTTTTTGATGATCTATTGACATCATCAATGTTAGAGCTTTTTATCCAAAAAAATCTAGCTGCTTTTCCTTTGCGTTCATAATAGTGACTTTATCTTAGTTCATTCACCAATAAATCATCATAAATTAACATCAAAGGTTCTGTAAAGGCCGTCATAGCGGCATTGTGACTATATCATGGCGCATGTTGTTTTTAAGGTTTTCGTAATTCACCCCTTCACTTCCACTCCAACACTGTGAATCACTTGATTTGCCGTGTAATTCACTGTGAAACTACTATAAATAACTTAGAAAAACAAAAGGAGTGCAAATCTTCCTTTTTTAACCATAATTACCATCAAATTTAGCTTTATTAACAACGTTATGGGAGCCACAATACGCTCATATACTGGTGAAACAGTAGAGGATACAAACCACCTACTCAGTGATCCGTATGAAAAAGTTAAAAATAGAGTTCTGTGATGGGAAGGGGGAACTGGTCACAGTAGCCATGAGTGGGTCGGTTTCCAAGGAACGTATATGGCAGATCATCGATCTCTTCGATAATAATGATAATCATAAGACACCGGCAGCAAGCAATGTCACAAAGACAGCTATGGACAAGATCCTTGATTTGATAAAGTCCCAGCTAAGTAAGTCATGGTTCACGAGTAAAGACCTCTCATTGATGTACACTGAGCAATATCACGAATTAATAAAACCCAGTACGGTATCCACCTACCTAACAAGGCTCTATAACAATGGTTATCTTGAGCGCAATGGTAACAGGTCATGTTGGCAATATCGCGTCGTAACGAGGATCTCTGCTGAGAACGTCGAAAGCATCATCGGGGACCTTACTAAGAAGTAATGTGACTCTTCTGACTTTATCACAAGCTTCCAGTCACAACATTCTACGATGAAGAGCTTGATGTTTGGGTTGAACCGGTCATCTGACTTTGCACAATTTTCTTGATATCTTCAGGAACAACGTACATGTAAGGCCAAGTCGTTTCGTCCCTGATGATCTTTTTCTCATCAGCAAGCTTCTTAAGGGTCCTGGCAACATGCTCCCTGGCTTTCCCGACGGTCTGCGCGATGGGTGTGGCGCTTTTCGTGCCAGGGTTGTCGATGAGGTACTTAATAATGGCCAACTCTGTCTGGTTAAGTCCTTCCTTTCTCTCTAAGGACTTTGCAATTTGCGGTTGCATTGGTTGTGATATTGGCATCTGCAGGGCTGCCCCCTCCCCCTCTGTCTTAGGCTGCTGTAGTTCCGTTGTTACGACAGGAGTTCTTATCACCTCTGGAGCGATTGATGGTTTGGTAACATACCCTGTTGTTCTTTCAACAGAGATTTCTTGCAATTTATCATGAACTCTCTGGAGATCCAGCCTCAGCCGGCTTACATCCGACTCTAAAAATGTAATGTATTCTTCAATACGCCTTAATCTTTCCACCAAGTCGCGTCTTACCAGTGCCAATTCGACCTTGAGCTCTTCAACGACCCGGTCGCTCCTATCCTGAAGACTCAACTTTGGCACCTTTTCCATTATTTTGATATTAATTATGATGTTTTATGTTTTAAGGTTTTTGGTTGTGAGTGACTATAAATCACTAACCTTTATTTAGGATAACAATATTCTCTCACAGATTGTGATTAATAATCACAATTAACTCACAGTCACATCATTTGCTTGGCTATAAGGTCAATTTTCGTGATAATTCCGACCATGCGCCCATGTTCATTCACTAGGACGGCAGGGCTTCCCATTGATAGTAACTTTGATACTTCATCAAGGTCCGTCTCAATGCTCACAGCGGGGAAGGGCTCTTCCAATAAATATGATATTGGCATGTTCAATAACTCTTTAAAGTTTTCATCTTTGAGTTTTTTAAGTATGGTCTCTTCCCTTATGCTGCCGGCCACATCGTCTCCCTTCATAACCGGGAGTTGTGAGATTCCGTTCTTCCACATCACTTCGACTGCCTTACCTATGGTTTCATTAACATCTACCGTGATGACCGGCTGATGCATAATGTTCTTCATGGTGAACTTGGTCTCCGTGACTTCATTTAGGACTTTCAAAATTTTCCTCAGAGTCGACACGCGGGGATCAACGTCTCCAGACTCTATCCTTGCAACCAATGCTTGGCTTATACCGGCCCTGGTTGCCAACTCCTTCTGTGTGAGATGTGCTCTCTTCCGCAAGACCCTTAATTCTTGAGGAGTTGGTGGTAATCCAACCATTTATATTGAGCCTCGGTTGATCTATATTATTCTGGATAATATTTAGCTTATGGTGACTGATGGAAATGCAGAAGCGTGCTCACATCTTCGCGCGGGGCCTCGTGCAGGGTGTAGGCTTTCGACCTTTCATTTACACGATAGCCGTTGCTAATGGTTTGAAAGGATACGTTCTGAACTTGGGCGATGCTGGCGTTGAGATCTTGGTGGAAGGCGACGAGGCGAAATTGAAGAAGTTCATCGCCGAGATTCGTGAGAAGAAGCCATCAGTTTCCAGAGTCGATGCGCTCGATGTAACGTGGGAAGCGCCGACCGTGGAATTTGACAAATTCACAATAGCGAAGAGTAATGAAAAACGTTTGACTGTAAGATCTGTGATACCGACTGATCTCAGCATCTGTGACCTGTGTATCACAGATATCTACTGTAAGAGCCGCTGGCATAACTACCCCTTCACCTCGTGTGCACAATGTGGACCGCGGTTCACAATGATTCGCAGGCTTCCATACGACAGGGATAACACCTCCATGGTGGACTTCCCTTTCTGCCCCCACTGCCAGGCTGAGTATGACAATCCGATGGACCGGCGCTATGATGCGCAGGGTATTACGTGCCCGATATGCGGTCCCAGACACACACTGGTCGACAAAACAGGCGAACCGCTCACAGGTGAACCACTTAGTGAAGCCGTGAAGCTCCTATCTGAAGGTTATATAGTCGCTGTGAAGGGGATCGGCGGCTTTCACGTGGCCGTTGATGCCAACAATGAATCTGCAGTGATGGAGCTCAGAAAGAGGCGAAGGCGTCCAGCCCAGCCGTTTGCTGTGATGTCCCGCTCTATCCAGAAGATAAGGAACTTTGGAATCGTTTCACGCCGGGAAGAGGATCTATTGAAGAGCGCGCAACGCCCCATCATAACCCTCCAGAAGTCATCACCATGCTCACTCGCGGACTCGGTCTCTCCTGGTTTGGACTCGATCGGCGTAATGCTCCCCTACACCGGCATTCATCTCCTCCTCCTTGACAACTTTGCAAAAGACGCTTTAGTCATGACGAGCGGCAATTATCCTGGCAAGCCAATATCAACAGATAACAAGCAGATCCTAAAGGAACTTAGAAACATTGCAGATTTCTACCTGATGCATAACAGAACTATCATTAATCGCTGTGACGACTCGGTTATCAAGGTCGTAGAGGGGGTGCCGATGTTTTTGAGGAAGTCTAGGGGCTATGCTCCCTCCTATCTCGCAATGCCTTGGAACGTCGGCAAGAATGGTTCGATATCGGTGGGCGGCGAGTTTAATGTAACTGGCTCGGTCTTCCTGCAGGACCGCATCGTTACGACGCAGCATATAGGGGATATTAGCGAACTAGAGACGTTGGATTATCTGAAAAACGCTCTGAAGTTTATAACTAAAATTTATAATATGTCCGGCTTTTCATACATCGCTCATGATCTCAATCCCTCTTTCCTGACGACGAGGTACGCAAAAGAGCTCGCGGATCTCTATAAAGCCCAACCGATCCCAGTTCAGCACCATCACGCCCACCTCGCCTCCCTCCTAGCGGACAACTCGCTACCCCAAGACGCCTCTATAATCTGCATCGCGATAGACGGTGTGGGCTACGGGACGGACGGCATGGCATGGGGAGGGGAGATCCTCCTTGGTGAATACTCCAATTTTGATAGAGTCGCGCATCTCCGGTACCAGCCGATGCCAGGGGGAGACCTTTGCGCATATTATCCCGCAAGGTTTCTTGCCGCCATTCTATCAACAGTTATGAGCGATTCTGAAATCTCGGCGCTTTTTGAGAAGACTTATGCCCGTTATTTACGACACGGCATGGATGAATTAGATGTGATATTGAAGCAATCAAGGACCAACGATGCTTTAAAGACCTCGAGCATGGGCCGTCTCCTTGACGCGATCGCCGCTTTGATGAACGTTTGCAGTCTCAGGACGTATGAGGGGGAACCTCCCATGCGTCTTGAAAGCGTTGCCAAGGGGGGTAAACATGGAAAAGTCGCCCTCCGCCTTCCATTTTCAAAGAAAAACGGGAAATACATCATTGATACTTCAGATTTTATGCTGTCATTGCTCGAGAACATCCAAAATAGTAGAGAAGAAAATATCACATTCGAGGCCCACCGCGTCTTGGGCGTCACACTGGGCGACCTTGCCTGCAGGATAAGTGATGAAAATGGCGTACAAACCATCGGTCTAACCGGTGGTGCCGCGGTTAATACGTTGTTATTCAAGCATATTAAAGAAACAGTTGAAAGAAATAACAAACAATTCTTGTTCTATAAAACCGTTCCATGTGGGGATGGCGGCACATCCACAGGCCAAGTCGCCGTTGCAGCCGCTTTTCAGTAGACTGTGACTGAGTCATGCATCACACTGTGATTATAAACTACGTTTACCATTGTAAACCACCATCATTTTGCCATACAGCCCCTTAAATGATATGACTAAACCTCTCGATCCGATGGTAATCTTGTACAAAACAATGATACTCCTGCGCGAACTTTCCATCAAAGCTATGTTGATGATGTACCATAGGGGCACGACCATAAAATTACCAATATTGTCGGATCATGAGTTGATGGTAATCCGATGAAAACGATAATCTGACCTGAAAATCGTGATATTGCGCCCCGCATGGACAAACTCTGTGATAATTACCTTATTACGGCATAAACCACGATGCCAGCCACGATTAAAGTCGCTATCAGCACCATGACCTTCCTCTTTGCCGCCTTGATAGTCTCATCAGTAACCCGCCAGAGGTTCTCTATACCTTTATCCCCAAGGAGGTAGACGTCCTCCACCTTTCTTTTAGAGAACTTCACCAAACACTCGGTTTTTTTAGAGTCTGCTTCCTTTACGGTTTCAAGGATTTTCTCGATTAGAACCCCTTCCGGTATGGTTTTTCCAAGCGGGGCGTACCACTCCCCCGCCTTCAGGGCCACAACAACGTGTGTATCCGTCGTAGTAACCTCTGCAAGGTCGAAGCCAGCCTTCTTCAAGACCTCTTGGATCTTCTCTCTAAGTCCGACGACCATGTTATTTCCATCAAGAGCGACATAAGTCGCCTTCTGCCCGCCAACTTCGGTGACTAGAGCCATGATTCCTGCGTCCCCTATACCCTCCCCCTTCGAATAGCGTTCAACTTTAGCGTTCGCAAAGCCGGCAAATACCTTGGATTCTCCCTTTCTGCCCGCTTCCAGAAGCGCTTCCGCCATCGCCTCAACGAGATCTCTCTCATCCTGTTCACTGAACTCCGTATATACCGTGTCCATCACGTTATGGGCGTCCACCACAACACCATCAGAGTACCCGTTTTCCAGTATTTTTTCCATACAAAGTTCGTGTATATGATCAGGCAGATCCTCGGTCGGTAATGGTGATCTTGTAATCACAACTAATGGTGTTTTATCGAAAATCTGGCAAGTTACTGTGACGGCACCCCTCTTTCTCACCATGGCCTGCGTAGCTGTTGATGAACCTCCATCCCCTTCCACCGATAAAATCCTCCGAATAACCCGCTCACAGTCCTTTGCCAGCACCAAATCCTTCTCATGCGTCGTCGGCGTATGGAAGACCAACGGCATCACCTCCTTGGCGAGGAAGGTTTGAGCTATCCGCGTTGGCAGGGTGCTGCTCCCCAAGTCCCTGAAGGGTCCCGGGTGTATCATGGGCGCCACAACTACCCCCTTTGTCCCGCTGCCGCTGAAGCTGAGGGTTCTTACTTCTACATCACCGCGTACGGCCAGAATCTTGAGCATCTTCTCCAAAAGTCCCGTCCTGTCAAGCATAAGAGCGTCGATGAAGGCTTTTAACAGCGCAAGACTCCCGTAGCCTAGGACCTCCTTGCCCACGTTCTCTATCGAGGAGTAATACCATCTTCCGAGTGCATACGAAATAATTACCATTAATATAAAAGCCATCGAATATGTAAAAATATTTATTATGTAAATAAACCCTGACACATACATTAATATTGAATGTATTACCAAAATTGTTACAGGCTGAAGTAAGCTCGATATGAAAAGCCACTTCTGCTTCAGTTCCGTGGTTACTCCCAGGACTATGTACCCATAAGCCACGATAATACCACACGCGATAAAGTAGGTCCGCTCAAGGATCGTAGGGTCTGCGAGGGCTCTGGATGCAATTGCCGAGGCTATCAGACCAAGTCCGATGAGGGCTATACCGAAGCCGGTAATGGCTGTGGTCCTCCTGAAGGTCAGAATACTGTTCCCGATAACCTTGTGGATCATAAATGTGCACAGCAGGCTGCCGAACGCAAGGGCGACAAAACCGTCAACTATGCCGAAGAGAGGTCCTTGGGGGCTTGGCGTAATGGCATAGGCTATCAATCCAACGACAGTACCAAGTAAAAACAGCTCGGCAATGAGGACTCCCTTGCTCGGCAAGCTGAACAGGTTGCTGTACTTCTTGGCGAGCTTGTCGGCGGATGCCACGAACCTTCATCTCATTATCATCAATACGGTGAAAAGTTAAAAACTTATGCGGTGGTAACCATTTTAAACCCCTTGCATCCCTCATAGTGATAGGTGCACTTGGTGGTTCGCATATCTTGGGACAGCGGTGTGGTCGTGAAGACTGAAAGTGCCAGATTAATCTTGGATCCCATCAACCACATCGGCTCAGCCGACTGCGCCTTCATCTCCCATGCCCATAGGGACCATACCGGCGCCTTCATCGACACCAAGAAAACCAAGTACTCCACCAAGGAAACCATCGCCCTCTTCGAGGCAATAACCAATAAAAAGGTCAGGAATGCCGTACCATGCGCCTATGGTAAACCACTGAAACTCCATCAGAGTGAGCTAAAGATCATCAACTCTGGCCACGTTTTTGGCTCAGGCTCCCTCCTTCTAAACGAGAAGGGTGTGACATTCCTGTACACGGGGGACTTCAACTTTACCGATACGCTGACCCAGAAGGCGATAACCCCCCAGGAATGCGACATTATGGTGATAGAATCCACGTACGGAAGACCAAACTTTGTATTTCCCTCAAGGCAGGAGATCTACGACAGCATAGTCGATTGGGCAGCCAAGACGATAATGGACGGAGATCTCCCGTGCATCCTCGCTTATCCGGTGGGCAAGGCTCAGGAGGTTACTAGGCTCTTCAACCTCTACACGTCAATTCCCGTAGTTACCCACCCCTCCATTACCAGGACGAACTCGACGGTAAACGCCTTTGGGGGCGATCTTGTCTATTATGACCTCTCGAGGGAGGGGGAGGAGCTCATCAGGAGCAAGAGCTGCGTCTGCCTCTTCCCGACGTCCTACCATCCGGGGACTCTGAAGATGGTCTATCGGGATGCCAGGGTTGCAATCGTAACGGGCTGGGCCTTAACTTTCGGGAGGCGCAGCGCCGATGATGCATTCGTCCTGAGCAGTCATGCTGATTATAGCCAGCTGATGCATTTCGTAAAAGAATGCAAGCCCAAGAAGGTCTTCACGATTCATGGCTACGCTGAAGACTTCGCGAATAAACTCAAAAGGGAAGGTATAGAGGCCGAGCCTCTCTGCTAACGTTAAATTCCGGTCAACGCGTGCGCCAAAATAACCGTGACCATCACCATGACCGATCCGACCACAACGTATGTAGGCTTTATCTTAATCCCGTGGGTCTCATCCTCGAAGAAGCGAATTAGTCCTGCGCCGGTCATTGGCATTGGTGCCTCTTTCTTCTTATCGCTCTTTGGCATACCGTTCACCTATTGACCTCTTTCAATGAAGAGGACTCCTCTTTTAAGCATTATGTATATTACCTTCTTTATACTATATTATTAGCGCTTAATCTGAAGGAGGACTATTTATGGTCAATTCAATTTCAAGCGGCAGAGACGCTTACAATCGTATCCTGACGAGCTTGGAGAGCCATCACGAGATGTTGAAGAAGTCCTTGCCTCTGATCGCCAGCGAGAACGCTCCAAGCCCAGCGGTTAGGGAGGCTATGGCAAGCGACTTCGGGAATAGGTACGCGGAGGGGTGGGTGGGTGAAAGAGTTTATGCTGGCTGTAAGTACCTTGACGAGGTCGAGGCGGTAGCCATAGAGCTTGGCAAAAAGCTGTTTCACGCAGAGTTTATTGATGTAAGGCCAGTATCCGGGGTCTTCGCCAATTTGGTAGCGTTCTCGATCTTCACCAATCCTGGCGACGTACTGCTCTCCTGCACGATCCCCACGGGTGGTCACATAAGCCACTCGAAGAAGTCTCTGGGAGGGACCGCCGGGGCCATAAGGGCACTAGATGTCTACAATTATCCTTTCGACGAGGAGAACTTCACGATAGACATCGATAAGACGGCGCAGCTTGTAAGGGATCTCAAGGGACAAGGAAAGCCCCCGAAGATATTCATGTTGGGTGCAAGCGTCTTCCTATTCCCACACCCGGTCAAGGAGATAGTTGAACTGGCAAAGACCTATGATGCCAAGGTGGTTTACGACGGCGCCCACGTGGCTGGCTTGATAGCAGGCGGCATATTCCAGGATCCTATAGGCGACGGAGCGGATGCCTTCACGATGAGCACCCACAAGACTCTGGCAGGTCCACAACACGGCGCAATCACCTCGTGGTTGAAGTACGCGGAACCAATCAAGCGCGCAGTCTTCCCTGGGCTGTCTAGCAACCACCATCTTCACGCTGTGGCTGGGGTCGCGATCGCATTCGCCGAGGCGCTCGAGTTCTACCCGGAGTACGCAAGGAATACCGTGATAAATGCCAAGACCTTGGCCCAGGCGCTCTATGAACGTGGAATCGACGTCCTGTACGAGAAGAGGGGCTTCACAGAGTCGCACATGATGATAGTGGATGTTACGAAGTACGGGAACGGCTTCGAGATAGAAAAGAGGCTGGAGAAAGCCAACATAATCGTGAACAGAAACCTCCTGCCGTACGATAAGCGGATGGGTAGGGACTACAAAGCGCCAGGCGGGATCAGGGTTGGAACCCAAGAGCTCACCCACCTCGGTATGAATAAATCCCATATGGTTGAAGTAGCCGAACTCATTAAGAAGATCATAGTCGACAACGAGGATCCGGCGAAGGCAAAGTCAGAGGTTGCTGAACTACGCAAGGATTTCCAAAAAGTGAAATACTGCTTCTCCTCGGTGCATGATGCCTACGAGTATGTAAAGATAAGGTAGTTGATTGATCGATGAGTCTGAAAAATGCCCAGCAGCTGATGCTAAGGCTCTACGGCGAGCGTGATAGAAGGCGTGGTGTAGAGGACACCTTTATGTGGCTGGTCGAGGAGATAGGAGAACTGTCTGAAGCCGTGCGTAAGAGAGACGTTTCTAATATACGGGAGGAGTTTGCCGACGTTCTGGCATGGCTCCTCTCTCTGGCTAACATTCTGGATATAGATATTAGCGAGTCCTTCAAGGAGAAGTACGACTCGGTCTGCCCGAGCTGTAAGAAGGCACCCTGTATTTGCGATAAATGAGGTGATAAAAATGGCAACAGTAAAAGATCTGATGAACCCTAAGGTGTTTTACGCGGAGGTTCCAGGCAGCAGAGAGCAGGTTCTCAAGACGCTTCAGGAGAAGAAGATCTCTGGCATACCCGTCGTGAAGAAGGGAACTAAGAACCTGATTGGAATCATAACAAGGGAGGACCTCCTGCGGCACTCGGACGAAGAGCAGTTGGCTCTGATAATGAGCACCAAAGTTGTAACGGTTTCCCCGGAGACCCCCTTCGAGGACTGTCTCAAGCTAATGAAAGAGAAACGATACCGACGTCTGCCCGTCGTCTCAGGCAACGAACTTCAGGGTATAATAACGGTGGGCGACATAGTGCACAAAGTCGTCGTGACCTCAGATTCAAGCGCCAAGGTAAAGGACTTCATGAAGCGTGCCGTATTCAGTTGCTGGGGCAACACCCCTGTCTATATAGCCAGCAAGATGATGCGCATGGCCAATGAGTACGTTACGTTGGTCATTGACAATGAAGAGAACATAGCAGGTATAGTATCAAACACGGATCTAATCCGTTTGGTTGAGATCAATATAGAGGAGAGCAAATCTGTCCTGAAATCCGGCTCCGAGAGTCAGGAATGGGACTGGGAAACTTCCTCCGTCCTCTACATCACCAAGGGTAAGATAGCCCTTCCAAACACCCCCCTCCACAAGGTGATGTCTGCCCCCTGCATAACCATCAGTGAGATCGCCTCCATAACTGACTGCGCCAGCAAAATGCAGAAGTTCGACATCGATCAGCTGCCGGTTACAAACGCGAAGGATGAAATAATAGGCATGATCTACGATATAGATCTGATAAAATCACTTTAATTCAATGAACTGCCCTAGCTCCATATTCTCCTTCTTCTTCGGCGGGATGAGCGTCCTCAGGCCTTTTTCGATCAAGCTAATCTGTTGATCTATGAAGGCTCCCAGCTCGTATTCTTTGCTCAGGGCAAAAGCCGCTTTTAAATACTTGTTTATGTTGCCCTCGTGAACCGTGAGTATCAGGTTGCCGTTGCATTTCGTGCAGACCCCCTTTAATGGAACCCTCCTGTATTTCGCTCCGCACTTTGTGCACCTGAATGTCTGGGTGGAGAATGCCCTCATGTTACCCGCCAGGTCGGGTATGAAGTGGTGCTTCAACAACCTCTCAGCGACGTCCTTGCTGTTCACTGCTCTGATCTTGTTGGCTAGCTGAAGTTGCTTCTTGACTTTGTCCATCATGGTCTTGAGCTTATCGTAGGCGGTGGTCAGAGGTCCCCTATCTATGCCTTGGGTGAATATTACAAAGGAAAAGTTAGTATACTGTTCCGGCTTCCCTAACCTGTTTTTCATAATTTGTATTATCTTTGTAGCCTCTTTTGGTTCTCTGTAATCCTCGCCGAGAGCATAAAACTCCAAGGGCAAGAGCTCAACGGTCTCCATGTTATGGCACTCATCATCGACCTCAGAGGGATCTATTATGGTTGTCATTACAAGGGGAGCGTCCATCAACCCTCCAATTTTCTCAGGGAGGTATGCCTTGGAGAAATCGATCAAAGCCTCCAAAGCCAGCATAACCGCATCCTCATCACCGTCACAATTTCTTCTCTTTGCGGCGTGCCAGAACGGGTGTGCGTAGCATACAGAGGCCTTTGTAAAACCGATTACCCTACCGGCAATGCCTGCAGAGGTGTGCGGTGCGAGTCCGATTACCAGATGACCAACAAGATCATCATGAGTCTTTAGATTATAATAGGGTTCCATTTGGTATACCTTGGCAAGCAGTTCATCTGTGTATTTGGAGACCCTGTAGAGATACCTCCCACAAGCTTCAGGCACTATGATGTCCTGAACTTTGAGTTCTACGAGCTGGTTCGGGTCGGTCAAGTCCTTGCCCCTATAATCCTTATCATAGCCAAGCTCCTTCAGCCTCTCTATACTCGTCCTGATCTCAGATGGCTTGAAGTGGGTAAGGGGGGCATTTGTTATATCAAATCGGACCGTCCCGTCCTTGTAGACGAATACCTTATGCTTGCTCCTAAGGATCCCCTTCTCAAGGGCTTCTGGGACCTTTGTTGGATTCGAGAGTCCTCTCACACCCTTAACCGTTTGATCCTTCAACAATCCGAACTTACTGAGTAAGCCTTCGTAATTCTCTATTGAGACTAAGCGGTTTTTGTACGGCATCATCTGGGTGCCACACTTCGGGCACAGACCTTGAACGCTCGCATAAGTGTCACATTTAGGGCAGTTATAGATCTGTACGGTTCTATTCCCGCATTTTCTGCACACATTCTCGTAGGTAATCGCGTTACATGTGGTACACTGCTTAAGCAGTATGGATGCCTCGAAGCTCCCCTTCTTAGCGGCTTTCGTTAGATCCCGTTGAGAACCACCGGCTAGATTCACTGGAAAGAGCATATGGATAGGGGGACGCATGACCCTCTCCCTCGCCTTTTCCGGCCTTCCCATCCTGGCCCCGATGAAGGACCTGCCCTTAGGCTTGATCTTCATGCAGGCGAATTCGCCAAGGAACTTAACAGGGTTGTCTTCTAGGGACCCCTTCCTACATTTCGTAGGGGAAAACAGTGCATTGATTATCGGCGCATCCTCAAAGACCACAGCCCCATTAACAAACCTGTGCGGCGCGCCAACCTTCTCCAAGATCTTCTTCGGCACGGGGTTCTTCAGGGGGACCTCAAGCTTCCCTCTCCTCCATCCCTTAAGCGGCTCTCTCAACCATTCCTGCAGGATCATGATCTCCTCTACACTGATATTCTCCCAGAAGTAAGTGTACCTTGGGTGAAGAGGGATGGACAGCAAATTCGATATGCTTAATGCCTCTTCAGGAGTCGGTTTCACCACTAAAGGACTTTCGACAAAATCCTTCAGCCTCTCGACCCTTAAATCAACTTTATCTGCCAAAATATCATAGCGCTTCTCAAATTTTTCATCCATAACCTTTCTGAACTCGGCGGCCCAAATCTCCTCGCAGTAGCCCGCCGGCATCAGCCTGTGATTGTTTTCGAGAAACTCGCCGACTGAAATAACCATGTCGCCCAGGAAAAGGATCTCCTCAACGTCAGCTCTGACCTTCTCCGCTGCGACCTCGTCTTCAATCCTCAATACGTCTCCGTTCTTCAACTTAACGATCGGTCCCTCTACGGTATCCACAGGCGTTATGGTTGAGCTCTTACCGGGCCTCTCCACCCTCAGTTGCGTGCCGACCGCTATGAAACTGTCAAGTATGACCATGGTTGCGGGATGTATGCCCACCGCCGCCAGACCGGTGTTCCTTGCCCTGCCATAACGCAGTCTGAACCCCCCGGGGACCGATGGATGGGCGAATATGGGTCTACCGCCGACCACATCAACCAGATATTTTATGTCAGGGGAGATCTTTGCCGTGATGTTCTCTTCGTTCTCTTCCTTTTTGACCTTGAGCCAGTCCCAATCAGAGATGCCAACCTTCTCCACTATTTTTTTCAGCTTCGCTGCCTTCCCATAGACTCCATCGTTTATTACTCTTAGTGCTCCGCCCCTAACACTGTTGGTCTCAATCCTATCCAGGTTCCTATAGACCGATACTTGGTAGTTGTCAGTGGGCGGGCCAGTCACCTCAATCGGTACATACTGAAGTATTCTACGGAGGTCCTCGTCCGTAGGGTGGTATTGAAATCTGGTAACTTTCCTCTCGTACAGCCTTAGCTCTTCGATAAACCTACCTGCCTCTTGCTCAGTGATCTTGTATCTGTCGAGGTGTAGCAGTATCCGTATGTAATCGGCAAAGAGGACGGTTAAAGCCTGTTCAGTCCCTCCGGCGGACCTCATGGGTCCAGCATAATGTACGGCGAGGTATCTGCTCCGGTCAGGATTAGTCTTGATCTCCACTTTGTCTATCCCTTGTAGCGGGGCAGCCGTTATGCCCTCGGTCATTATCGCCAGCGCTGTTCTTAACGCCTTTTCAGCACCAGTCTTATCGTCGTATTTGCCAAACTTGCCATTTATTATCTCTTCAATGATCTTAAACGAAGTATCCTCGCGAGAGAACTGTGCAGCTAACTCACGGATCCTCTCCGCGACCCTCGGCACTCCTATCAGTCCCTCGACCCTCGCGGCTAGGTCTTGCGCTTTATAGATCTCAGTCTTGTCCAGCGGGTCTAGACTCTTCAAGCGCGCCTCATCAGCGATCCTGTAGAGATCAGTGATCGTCTCCTCAAGATTCTTGAAGTACTTCTGCACAGCGGGATCCGCTATCATAGGATCGCCTCGACCACTTGGACTATGATCACCATGGCTAGCGGGGTCGTGAAGTTATCATCGATACCCCGTTCCACAAGATCAAAGATCAAAAAGACCAGTCCCACCGCTATCACTGTAACAAAATTACAATTTAAGAGATACGCTACTACCATAGAAGTTAAAAATCCGGCAGAGGTGCCCTCTACAGTCTTATTAGGCTTGATCTGTTGCCTCCCAACGCCCACGCCCACTACTGCTGCAACAGCGTCGCTGGCGAGTGCGGCGGTCAAACCCACAATAACGGCTAATCTGCTCATGAAAAAGATTGAGACCACCGCCGCAATGCAAAAGTATACGTATGCCGCAAGCGCATTCTTCTCACTCTGCCTCGCAATAAGATCTGCGGTCTTTACCATAGGAAACAAAGAATGTGCCCTCGTCCGCACAAACTCCAGCATTACGAAGGCGATAAGGGCAGCAGAGGTGTAAAGAATTGCCAGTTCTCTTCCGAACAATGCGTAAACTAGAGGAACAGTAACCCCGCTCATGTGGAAGGTCTTTCGCATGAGCTCCCGCTTAAGCCTCTCTTTCATTTACGCCTTACTCTATGCCTCTAATAATCTCCTTTATTGAAGCACTTATGCCCTTTTCTTCTATCACAGTTCCAGTTACTATGATGTCTGCTCCAGCTCCAGCTATCTCTCTGGCCTGCTCTCTCTTCCTTATACCCCCTCCCACTATGAGCCGCGCCTCGTTAATAACCTTCTTGACAACCTTCACCATCGTTGGAGAGATCGGCGCCTCTACACCAGATCCGCGTTCAAGATACACGAAACGCATTCCCATATACTGGGCAGCAAGGGCGTAGATGGCCGCCGCCTCTGGCTTCTCATAGGGGATGGCGTTAGCTTGACTGATAAAACCCGCAGTGCCTCCAGGACTGATAATGATGTAGCCCAAGGGGATGGCCTCAAGATTATATGCTTTAACCATCCGCGATCCAATGGCTTGGGCGCCAGTGATATAGAACGGATTTGTGGAGTTCAATACCGACATAAACCATACGGCATCCGCGTACTTGGAAACTCCAAATAGGTTGCCAGGGAAGAGTATTACCGGGAGATCCGAACCCGCCTTTAGACCCTTTATTAACTCATCAATGAGTTCCCCACCCATGCTTGTGGAACCTCCCACCATCAATGCCGAGGTTCCCGCCTCTTTTGCCTCCCGTGAAAACTTCTTGGCGAGTTGAGGATCACACTTATCTGGATCTATCAGTGCGACGTGAATGCAGCCTTTCTCATTTATTCTCGAGTTCAGAAGGTTTTCCACTTTCCTCATTGGTTTTCACCGGCTTTCCTACACCATAATATTTGTCCACAAACTTGCCATAAGCATCAACAGGTTCTTCTACATACGAGACTAAAATGTCCCCTTCCACAATATTACACCTGCCGCACTTAATTACAGCCTTGCCCTCTTCCCGGTTGATCACTATACTAAGTGTCTTCTCCCCACAGTTAGGACAGGCGAAGATCTTCGGGATCGTCTTCCTCATCCGCTTTATTACCTTCTTTCGCTTCCTACCACCCATTTGTATCATCTCGACTCTCGTCTTCCTCTTATCATCTAAAACTTTGTAATAATAACCTTTCTATGATGCGTTGTGTCGTCCTGTTCAAGTAAGTACTTTGGCTATTCTGCCCTCGTCCTGCTCCACTTGCTCACGTTGAGTTCAAGCCCGTAAGATCCGATCTTTGAATAACACCCCTCAACTCTGAGCAGTTTGCCAAGTTTAGCTATCCTCTTGACCAAGAGGGCCTTGTCGTTCCAAAAAACTACCGGCAACACGGTTTCGCCATCCCTGAGACGGACCTTTGCATAACTCTTACCACTATAAGTAGTCTCTACGTTAAAGTCTCCCTCGACGATTCCCTCGATGGTAAGATCTGACATATCCGGTTGAATATCCGCTAGCCTCTTTGCCTCTGTTTTCGGAGGGACGATATCGTTACGGTCTATCTGGATTTGACTCTCGTCATTTATGTGCAGCTCTGCCTCACCGCGAAAATCAGGCTTCATCGTCCCGCCGGCGATCTCCACCGCGGCCCCCTCCCTCAAACTAAGCAGTAAAGAATCCGACGGGTTCCACACCAGTGCTCTGGTCGTCCCCTCTTCATGTCTGAGGAGAAAAGCGACCAACCTTCCTCGGCCTCCGTCCCTCCTCTCAAACTCGATGGGGTCATAGACCCTCCATAGCCTTCCCCTTTGAACCGGCCTCTCTTGCGGAACCTCTGTCGGCAAAGCCTCAGGAAATTCCAGTCTGCTCTTATTACCCATGTGTACCTCAATCTCGCCATTCAGCCCCTCCTTGGTGTAAGCAGAGAAGACTGTAACCTTCGCCCCAGATATCATCTTGGAAAGAAAGGTCGTCTTATCGTCCCAGAGGACAAGGGTCGCCCTGCCGGTCTCATCTGATATGGTCGCCCTGCCCACTCTTCCAGTCGTCCCATCCTTCTTGCTGAATTCCTTCGGTGATCCTACCTTATCTATCCTCACGCTCAAGGTTACGTTATTTATGTTGGGCACGAGGTCCTCTATCTTAACCACCGGCTTGGTAATCCTCTCCTCAGAAAGTGCTATTCCCAGATCTCTAGCAACCAACCGCACCGCAACTTCATCATTGATTAAGTGGCCGAGACTCTCCTTCTTGTCCTCAATCTTCTTGCTTACGTCATTTACAGCAAGCCCTGACCTCTTAACCAAGATGGAAAAAAGTCCATCAAACTCGCTCATCATTACCGCCGCTACTGTTTGTCAAGTGCCACAATAATGACTGTTACGGCTAATAGAACAACTGCCACTCCGGCAATAATGTTAAAAATGGTTGCTGAATCCATAAACAATAACCTCATACGCTTTGCTTCTTCCATTCACTGTTAAGCCTTATAAAATCACTGTCAGATGCCTCATACTCTTCAAAGCTTCCGAGCCGCTCTGCAATGGCTTGAGCAAGGATATGGTAGCACAGCTTCGCCTTTCTTCTTATCACCACATTGATGTAAAAATCATCGCATTGGCAATAGAGGTCTGGAATCACAAAATACTCCTTCTCCCTTCCAACTACTATCCAAACCGTCCTCCCACTCGGCTTGAAGGTATACTTCTTTACTGCCATCGAGGAGACTGCTTCTTCAGCCTTTGCAAATTTTACACCGTAGCTCTTTCGGAGCCTCTCTTTCAACTCCTCTGGGATCCCCCTTCCCTTCTCGATTTCAGAGAGAATACCATGCAGATCGGCACCCATTTCAAGTCCTCACTTAAGTTAATGAGCAAGAAAATAAATAACTGTCCCTGCAATTGTAAACCTTCGTGGGATCTTCTTTGGACTATGACGTCATAATCATCGGGGCTGGTCCAGCAGGGATGTTCGCGGCCCACGAGATCGCCCATAATAACAAAGGTAAGCCGTCCGTCTTGATAGTGGATCAGGGCTATGATGTGGAGCGAAGGAAGTGCCCAGTACAGAATTACAAGACATGCACCAAATGTCCGGTATGCAGTATCATGAGCGGCGTTGGTGGTGCTGGCACCCTATCGAGCGGATTATTGAATCTGAGGCCCGACATAGGCGGTGACCTGAGGGAGTTTACGGATAGCGAGAAAGAGGCCAATGATCTTGTAAGTTATGTCGATTCCGTCTTTCTAAAGTATGGTGCGCCGAAGGAGGTCTATAGGGGGGACGTCGAAACGGCAATAGATCTGCAAAGAAGGGCGGCATCTGTCGGCATAAAATTCCTTCCAATCACACAGCGTCTTATGGGAAGCGATGGCGCTCCAAAAGTCATAAGAACCTTCAAGGAAGACCTAGAGCGGCTTGGAGTGAAGTTCCTATTGGACACCCACGTCAAAGACGTCCGAAAGAATCAGATAGTCTTTGATGACGGTTCTACAATGACCACACGGTACGTGGTATTGGCTCCGGGTCGTGTCGGTGCGAACTGGGCGGCAGATGTGGCGCGCAGACTTTCAATCCCGACCAAGCATGAACCCATAGATATTGGTGTGAGGGTAGAAGTTCCGGCCTTTGTCATGGCACCGATAACAGCGATCAATCGGGATCCGAAGTTTCACATCTATACTGATACTTACGACGATTTTGTAAGGACCTTCTGCGTCAATCACCAGGGTTTCGTTGTTAAGGAAGTATACGATGGTCTTGTCGGTGTAAACGGCATTTCGATGACTGAAACGCTCTCTGAAAACAGCAACTTTGCGTTCTTAGTGAGAGTTGCGCTTACGGAGCCTATCGAGGACACAACAGCGTACGGGAGGTCTGTGGTTCAGCAAGGGACTATTCTGGGCGGTGGCGAGCCTTTGATACAGAGGTTGGGAGACCTGCGAATGGGCAGGCGCTCGACGTGGGTCAGGGTCTCACACAGTAATGTAAGACCAACGCTGAGGTCAGCCACGCCTGGCGATATTGCCATGGCGATGCCGCACAGAATAGTTTCCGACATACTGGAAGGTCTCGAGAAGCTCGATGAGATCATACCTGGCGTCGCGAGCTCTTCCACACTACTGTATGCTCCTGAGATCAAGTTTTCCGCAAACAAGTTCCAAGTTAATAAGAACTTAGAGACCACTGTCGAAGATCTGTTTGTAGCAGGGGATGGCGTTGGGCTATCACGGGGCATTGTTGGAGCAGCCGCAAACGGCATCATAGCTGGCAGGGCCATTCTGAAGAAAGAGGGACTGGCTTAAACCTTTGACTGTTTTTATTAAAATTTGGTGAATGGTGGGGTTGCCCGTCCCCAAACCCAAACGGGTTCAAAACCTATGACTTAAGAGGATTGTGGTTTTATTATTTCTATGGCAGACGTTGGTCTGGAGAGGATTTCTAAGAAAAATTGCTTTCTCAGTTTTGGCTTCCGAGAACGACATAACATGCAGATAACCTCGAAAAGAGTCGAACTCAGATGGATTTTTCTGGAAGCGTAGTCTCTCTTTCCAAATGTCATAGTAGACCATTCAAGGCTGTTCTGTTCTTCAGCTACCAGCGGATTTGCACACGTGAAAGTTGTTTCGGGACTCTTGTCAGTTCAAGCCTGCTCTTTCAGCACTTGAGTGATCAAACGCAATTCTGCTTTCCTTCGATGCGCTGCCAAGGCTGATTTATGCATATTGAGTTTTTTAGCTAACTGTTCTGAGTTGGTTTTCCTTGGTAGGCTGTAATAACCTAATCTGTAGGCGGCAGTCAGGACTCTTCTTTGCTTTTCCGTCAAGGAGTTAAGCGGTGAGTTAAGCGAAAATCTTGCATCAGTCAGCGAAAGTATCCTATATCGGATTTCATGTTGACAAAGCTTATTCAAAATGCCTTTAACCTGTTTGACCGATCCAAGATAGGTTATTTTGATTTTTTCTTCCCGAATTTCAGTCGCGACCAAGTAGCCGCCCCCTATCAATTGATTAATGCTTAAGCCGAAGGGAGCAATATTGTGTTTGATAAAAACTATGTATGCGCCATTTTTTTCCCTCTCAAGGATTTGTGCGTCCTCGGAGAAACTTTTTCTATTAAGGGCTGCTTTTTTAACCAGATTTCTAGACTCCATAGTCTCTTTTGCTTCTATTCTGCAAATCGCAGCGATTTCTTCGTTGTTCAGTCTTAAAAATTGTAGGACTTCAAACGTTTTCACGTGGTTCAGCGGGCTTAGCTCGTGGATCTTTCCAAACTCTTTTAGGGAGGATTCTAGCACTAGCCGTCGCATAACCTTAGGTAAGATGTGGCGGGATATATTTCTTTAGAGGCGGATGTATCCGCTAGAAGACTAATATGTGTCATCTTCCTTCTAAGACTGTAACTTGGTGACTATAATGTCGGATATAATCAAAGTAGAAAACCTCGTGGAAGTGTATCCTGATGGTACAAGAGCTGTTGACGACATCTCTTTTTCCGTCAAGGAAGGAGAATTCTTTGGTTTTTTGGGACCCAACGGCGCTGGAAAAACAACAACAATAAGAGTTCTCACAACCCTCTTGGAGAAAACGTCGGGGCTTGTAAGCATAGCAGGCTACGATGTTGAGACTAATGCGAAAGAAATTCGGAGATTAATCGGAGTCCAAAGCCAGTACACCATAGTTGACGATGACCTGACGGGAAGAGAAAACCTGATGCTTCAGGGGAATCTGCAAAGAATGCGCGGCGCAGTCCTTGAGCAACGCGTCAACGAACTCCTCAGCTTAGTGGGCCTATCCGACGTAGCTGACAAGAAAGTCGTTCAATACTCAGCAGGAATGAAACGGCGACTCGACTTGACCTCCGCTTTGGTCCACAAGCCTAAACTGCTCTTTCTTGACGAACCAACCATCGGACTCGACCCTCAATCGCGGGCAGCAATATGGAGGTATCTTGAAGAACTAAACAAGACTCAAGGAGTCACTATTTTCCTGACAACACAGTACTTGGACGAGGCTGACAAGCTCTGCAAGCGGCTTTCCATCATTGACCACGGGCAACTTATCATAAGCGGCTCCCCCGCTGAATTAAAACAGCAAATCGGAGGAGATACTATAGCTGTCAAACTGGCAGAGAGAGACTCGGATGGCGCTTTGAAAGAAAAATCAAGAAAAATCGCGGGTGGCATCCGGGGCGTCACCAAAGTAATAGACACCGACGAGGGTCTAGCTACAATCGCCCAGAATGCAGGACAAATTATTCCCGACATCGTAAGAGCCTTCGACCAAAACAGAATTCCTGTAGTCTCAGTCAGCTTCTCTTCACCATCGCTAGACGATGTCTTTCTGCAGCATACAGGCAGAAGAATACGACCTGAAGAACTCCAGAAGAAGCCTGTCTATGCGTTTTCGAAGGCACCGCGGCGAAGACGGAAGATACCCTTCCACTAGGAGTTGAGACGATGGCAAATGACTTTGTCTATGATGTCTGGTTCATGTTCGTAAGAGCCATGAAGAAGTACCTGCGCTCTCCTGTGTTGATTTTCTTCTCGCTTCTGACACCAGTGATATTCCTTGGATTATTCACGCAGCTATTTAACCGCATTGGAAACATGCCCGGATTCCCTGTTGGAGGTTACCTCGAGTTTGCTGTCGCGGGCATTCTGTTGATGATGGGTTTCACCACAGCGCTGCAGTCGGGTGCGTCAATAGTTGAAGATTTCGATTCTGAATATCTCTCTAAGCTCCTTGTGACGCCTGTGAGTAGACCCGCGATATTGCTTGGGCGACTGCTCAGCGACGCATTCAAGGTAGTTATCCAGTCAGCCATAATTCTTGTACTGGCATATCTAATGGGCGCCACATTTGTGACGGGGGCACCAGGAATTCTGCTGATTCTTCTGACTATGGCTTTCTTTGGAATGGCGTGGTCAGGAGTTTCGCTCTCAGTCGGGTTAGCGACAAAAAGCGCAGAGACAGTGTCGGGCTTAAGCATGTTCCTCACGTTCCCACTCGTTTTCATCAGCACAGCGCTCATGCCGCTTTCCTTCCTGCCGGACTGGATGCAGACCATCTCAAATCTCAACCCACTCAGCTACACAGCAAACGCTCTACGTGCACTAGCGTCTACAGGATTTGAATGGAGCACAATCCTAGCCGCCTACGGTCTGCTGTTCCTCATCGCGTTTCTGGGCTTGGGAACCACAATGCATCAGTTCAGGAAGCTGATGAGATAGCTGCTGAAGGCACTATTTGAGAAGTGATGAAATGCCATCTACTAAAGCAGTAATCTCAAAGAAATACCTGAACCTGATTATGATGGGGCTGCCCGGATTTGAACCGGGGTCACCAGGGCCCGAGCCTGACAGTCTAGACCAAGCTAGCCTACAGCCCCGCAAACCACGTTAGAATGAAAATCCGCCATCTTTATACTTTTTCGTAGCAAACCATTTTTACCTTCTTTAGCATAACATTGGACGGTGGCATTGGTGGAGACCGTAAAGGAGCTCATCATGAAGCGGATAATAGGCGAGATCATCCTCTCCGATACGCCCGGCGAGATAATGAGGCGCTGGCGGGAGGTCTTCGGCATTACCCAGCTCGATATAGCCGAGAAGCTAGGGATCTCCCCTTCAGTGATCAGCGACTATGAGGGCGGCAGACGGAAGTCTCCCGGTGCCACATTCATAAGGCGCTTTGTAATGTGCCTGATAGATATAGACGCCATGAGTGGCGGCAGGGTGCTGAAACAGTTCTCCTCCTTGGTTCGAGTCTCCTCCGACGCGATACTAGACCTCTATGAGTTCCCTTCCCCCATCCCGCTTAAGGACGTAGTAAAAATGGTTGACGGCGAGTTCCTTGCATGTGACTATTTGGCGGAGAAGAAGCTTCTGGGCTACACCGTTGTTGATAGTATCCGCGCAATTCTTACAATGTCAGGATCTGACTTCCTACAGCTCGTTGGTACAACCACAGAGAGGGCCATAATCTTCACGAAGACCTCCACCGGCCGGTCTCCAATGGTTGCCGTGCGCGTGACCCCACTCAAGCCTGCCGCCGTAATACTGCATGGCGTTACACACCTCGACAGGATCGCGGTCGAGCTCGCGAGGGCTGAACGCATCCCGTTAATCCTTTCAAGGAAGCCCAGCGTGGATAATCTGATAAAATCCCTTCACTCCTTCCACAGCAAATCGTCAATAGTCGAATCATAAGTAGTCAAGGGGCGAAGCCCTAATATACCCGTCTTTTTACTAGTAGGAAAAAACGGTGGTTTTGGTGAAGCCAGTAATCGATGTGGCGATCTCCGGCTGGGGTTCCTATATCCCAATGTACCGCATAACGGTGGAAGAGATAGCTAGGGTATGGGGGAAGTCTCCTAGGCATTTCCGGGAAGAGTTGCTGATCGACGAAAAGGCAGTGGCAGGCATCGACGAGGACGTGGCGACAATATCCGTTGAAGCCTCGAAGAATGCTCTGGGTAGAGCAGGTCTCAGCCCAAAGGAGTTAGGGGCGGTCTTTGTCGGCTCGGAATCCAAACCCTATGCGGTGAAACCTACCGGCACGGTTGTAGCCGAGGCAATAGGGGCGACGCCGCGGGTCCTCTCTGCTGACATGGAATTTGCTTGCAAGGCAGGTACCGAATGCCTCCAATGCTGTATCGGTCTTGTCGGGTCCGGCATGATTAACTATGGTCTGGCAATAGGTGCGGACACAGCCCAGGGCGCACCCGCTGACCCGTTGGAATACTCTGCAGGTTGCGGAGGCACTGCTCTCATCGTTGGGCGCAAGGATAAGGAGAAAGAGCCCGTTGCCATTCTAGAGGGCTCCGCCTCCTATGTCACCGATACTCCCGACTTTTGGAGAAGGCAGAAACGCGACTACCCGTCTCATGCCGAGGCCTTCACAGGCGAGCCAGCCTACTTTGCCCACACAATCTCAGCGACCAAGTTGCTGTTGGAGGAACTATCACTCAAGCCCACCGACTTCAAGTACGCCGTCTTTCACCAACCGAATGGGAAATTCCCGTTAAGGGCGGCGAAGATTCTGGGTTTTAAGAAAGAACAGGTCGAGCCAGGTCTACTGGTCCCGTACATCGGGAACCTTTATGCAGGCTCATCGGTGACTGGTTTTTCTGCTATATTGGATGTGGCGGCGCCTGGCGACAGGGTCCTGTTAGTCAGTTTTGGTTCTGGGGCCGGCAGTGACGCTTTCAGTTTTGTAGTTCAGGAAGGCGTTCGAACCAAGCGGGATATGGCTCCGAAGGTTATGGACTACATAAAGAGGAAGCAGAATATTGACTATGCCATCTACTCCAAATTTAGGGGGAAGATCGTTCTTTAGAGAGTGATGTTGATGCGTAGGGTTACTATTTTGAGTTATGGTCTCACAAAGGTAGAAAAACACTGGAGGAAGTCCTTAAGGGAACTATTTGGGGATGCCGCCAAAGAGGCTCTAAAGGAAACTAGGGTTCCAGGTTTGGATGCTTTAATTATCGGGAACATGTGCGCATCTGACCTATCCGACCAAAATAACATAGGCGCCCTCCTTGCTGACCATTTAGGTATAATTCCATCAGCCGCCTACCGCGTTGAAGCCGCCTGTGGTTCTGGTGGAGCTGCCATCCTAGCTGCGTATGCATCTGTGGCATCTGGTATGTACGATTTTGTCATGACGGGGGGCGTCGAAAAACTTACAGACGGCGTGGGGGGCGATACTACTTACTCCCTGGGCAAGGCTGCGGACGCAGAATACGAACTGTTCTTTGGTTCAAGTTTTGTGAGTCTCAACGCATTAATCATGAACCACTACATGCACGTTTACCATGTCTCCAGAGAGGCATTTGCGGACCTTGCAGTTTTCATGCACAAGAACGGAGCGAGAAACCCCTATGCGCAGCTTCCATTCGAGATCACAAGAGAGATCGTTCTGAACTCTGAGAAGATCGCTGACCCAATAACCCTCTATGACTGTGCGCCCGTGGGTGACGGTGCCGCCGCCGTAATCATGTGCCCCCTCGAAGACGCGCCCAAGTACTCAGATAACTTCGTCGAGATTACCGGCGTCGCTGGTGCGACCGATACGATCAACGTCTCTTCAAGGTCTGACCTCTTGTCCCTGAATTCCACAGTGGTTGCAGCGAATAAGGCCTATAAAATGGCAAAGGTGACCCCGGCTGACATAGACGTAGCCGAGATTCACGACACTTTCACCATCACCGGCGCCCTATCAATAGAGGATCTTGGCTTCTCCGAGAAAGGCAAGTTCAACAAATTGCTCTCCGATGGAGCCTTCGAGCCAGGGGGCGTAGTCGCAATAAATCCGAGCGGTGGCCTGAAGTCAAGAGGGCATCCTGTAGGTGCAACAGGCTCGTATCAGGTCGCAGAAGTAACCATGCAACTTATGGAGAGAGCAGGAAGGATGCAAGTTCCGAATGCCGAAGTGGGTCTGACTCAGAACATAGGAGGATCCGGCTCCAGCACTTACGTTTCGATCTTAAGGAGGGCAAGGTAATGTCGGTACCAAGATATTGGCGCGAGATTCCCGAGAGGTCGCGACTAGAAGCTAGCAAGTGCACAACATGTGGAAATGTAATATACCCCCCTAGAGCAAGATGCGCCAAGTGTGGGGGCGACTCGATCGAGCCATACCGACTGCCGGAGAAGGGAAAGCTGCTCACCTTCACGGTCGTTCGTAGCCCCCCTCGCGGCTTTGAGAAGATGGCACCCTTCGTCTTGGGCGTTATTGAGCTTGAAGACGGCTCTAGGCTGACGACCCAGATCACCGACGTCATGCCGGGGGAGGTTACCATAGGGATGCCCGTAGAAGCGGTCTTCCGCAAGGTATCTGAGGATGGGGACTCGGGGATAATCCAATACGCAATCAAGTTCCGGCCTGTTTTTTGATGTAGGCTTCTATAAACCTTTTTAGATACAACCCACCAAACTACTTCTGGTGTTTGGGGTTGCCTTCAAATAACCTGCTAGAGTCCATACTCTCATCCCTCTCCAACGAGGTCAGGGCTGAGGTTTTGAAGCTTATTAGCAGAGAGGGCCCTCTCTCCTTTACGGAGATTATGGAAAGACTCGAGATGAACCCGAAGAGCGACGCGGGCAAGTTTGGGTATCACCTCCGCATGCTTACTGAAGCCGAGCTCCTCAGATCGGACGAGTCCTCTGGAAAGTACTACCTCACCTTGCTGGGTGAGGATGTTGCCGACTTCATCTATGGCGTTGAGGATGCCGTAAGGCGAAAGAAGGGTGAGATGCTTGTGAGGACCTCGAGCCTCACGATAGAACCCTTCGACAGGAAGAAGATAGTTGATGCCCTGATGCGGGAGGCCAATGTGCCTCGAAAGCTGGCGGAGTCCATCTCAAAGGAGACCGAGGACAGGCTAAAGAAACTGCAGGTTAGGTATCTGACAGCGGCTCTCATCAGAGAGTTCGTTAATGCGATACTCCTTGAGAAGGGCCTGGAGGAGTACCGCCACGTCTTAACCAGACTGGGGCAACCGGTCTATGACGTCACTACCACGATAAAAAACGCCGCATTCCGAGAATACCCGTCGCTTGAGCGGGTCCATGCCTTGGCGGGCGACGCGGTGCTGGAGGAATACCTGCTCCTCAAAGTCCTGCCTAGAACCATCGCTGATGCCCATCTCTGCGGCGCGATACATCTTAATAATGCGAACTATTGGGTTCTCAGACCGGCAGACATTCAGCACGATATACGCCCAATCCTTGAAGGTAAAGCTCCTGCTGATGGCACTGGACTCTCTCTCCCGGCTCATTTCTCCCCCAAGACGCTTCAGGGTGCCCTATATGCAATAAACTGCCTCCTGAGCTCCACGTCGACCTGTGTATCAAATTCTCAATCCTTGGGGTTCTTCAACATTTTCTTGGCTCCATATATCAAAGGCCTCAAGGGCACTGAGATCCGATCGATCCTGAGAGATTTCCTGTACGACCTAAATGCAAAATTTAATGGAATCCTCGGCTCGACCGTTGCATTCAATGTCGAACTAGAGATTCCGGAGTTCTTGGAGAACGTGAAATGTGTTGGACTGGATGGTGCAGGAGGCATCTACGGTGATTATTATGAGGGGTCTCTTCGTCTACTTGAGGCCTTCTTGGACGTTCTTAAAGAGCCAGACGGTGCCTCAAAACCTCTATTGAATCCGGCAGTCTTTGTCAAGATAAGGAAGAAGGCTCTGGTAACCGGCACCGCCAAGGACTGCTTGAAGAAGGCATACCGGCTCGCTGAAAAATGGGGAACCGTCTACTTTGTTAACCACACCCTCCCGTGGCAGCAGGATAACGTCTTCTACAACTCCGACCTCTCGCGGGTGGATTCCAGCTGGAAGGACTGGGAAAGTGGTACGCTCAGAGTCGGGGCGC
>Ga0233423_10000203_pt1 | contig 36648 bp, 25 predicted proteins | sample Watercolumn_Mata_FD_180713 | JGI IMG/M metagenome (GOLD analysis project Ga0233423, IMG submission 180713) | Freshwater microbial communities from Lake Matano, South Sulawesi, Indonesia - Watercolumn_Matano_2014_112_MG | ecosystem: Environmental > Aquatic > Freshwater > Lake | place: Indonesia... | reverse complement strand
CGTAGACATACGGTAAACCGGATTTTGTAGTAACACGACTCCACTTTTCAAATTGCACATATGTTTAGAAAATTTAGTATATTGTCTCGATTTTTTTATGCCTATCACTGTCGAACCCGGGTTGAAGGTGGATTCCAATTAAAAGGAAAGGCATGTTAAATGCAATTTTATCCGGACACTTATTTCCATCTTTACAACCGGACAAATAACAATGAACTGTTATTTAAGAATCATAAAAATTATCTATATTTCCTGAAACAGTACCGACAGCGGTTTTCAGATATTTGGGATACACTGGGATACTGTCTGATGCCTACGCATTTTCACTTCTTGATACGGACGAAATCCGAGTCAAGTGGAGCCCACCTTCAAGGTGGGCTCCACTTAAGCGAGATTTTATCAAAACAGATCGGTATATGGCTCAGTTCCTATACAAAGGCGATAAACAGACAAGAGAACCGCCATGGCAGTCTGTTCCAATGCCATAGCCGGGCAATTCCTGTCACGGACGAGAAGTACCTCCTGACCTTATTGGCCTACATCCATCAAAATCCCTTGCGTTCGAACCTGGTTGAGAAACTCGAAGACTGGCCGTTCTCGAGTTTTCCGGACTATGCAGGCCTTCGTGATGGCACATTGTTGAATAAACAATTAATCGTTCCATGGTTCAGGACAAAAGAGGAATTCATCATATTCTCAAATGCGATACTGAAAAATATCGATCCGAAGGTTTGGATATAAAATGTAGGTGGAGCCAACCTCCAAGGTGGGCTCCACCTGGGTTCTGAGAAGATGGGCTCCAATGAAGTCCTGCGGAGGAAAAGATGAGATATGCAAAACTTGTTTTTATCCAAATATTGGCCTTTTCCTATCTTTTTATTTGCGGCTGTGCGTCGCGCAGGGTCATGACCGGAAAGGCAAGGGACGTGCGCGATGAATTCCTTAAAAATGAGTACCGCTTCACTCAGGTACAGCAGCCATCCATCGCTGATACGGATCTGATCCTCAGGATCGAAAAACAGGTAGTTCAAAAGAGATCTTCTGAAAAGGAATCCCGGATGAAGCGGTCCCTCGGCATTCCCGGCTGGGCGCTCTCTTTCGGCGCAACAGCTGGGCTGGCTGCTCTGGGATCCGGCCAGATTGGGGAAGGCAACGTGGTATTGGGGAGGGATCTCATCGCTGTCAGCCTCCTGATACCGCCCGCCGCCTATTTTGCCGTGCATCGGAAGGGGGAATCTGAATGGTCAAAGGCTGAAGAGGAGATACCGGGGCCTTTTCTTCCTTTGTCCGACCATTCCGTATCCATCTTGATTCCCGGGACGGATTATTCCATCCTCACCAAGCCGGATTCCAAGGGAAATGTGGAATTGGACATGACCCGGTATGTTGGTTTCTATCAGGACGGCAAAGACATGGAATTCAAAATCAGTCTGGCGGATCATCCGGAAATATCAAAGTCCTTTCCCGTCCGTTCGTCCCTTTTTGCCAGCCTGAAATCCAATGTCGAATTCCTGCTGGGCGAGAGGGGTAAACCCGCGCTGCCGCCTTATGCCATCACCAAGCTGTCGCTTTTCCCGCAAAGCGTAATGACCAAGGCCGGATCGTCGATTCTTTTCAAACTGACCGTGGAGAACAGGGGCAAGGGACCGTTTTACAGACTCAACGCCGCGATCAAGACCGATCAGGCCTATCTTGGCGGCGACAAGTTTTATTTCGGGAAGATTTCTCCCGGCGATACCAAAGAAGCTGTTTTAAACCTGTTAATCCCCTATAAATTTGAAGGTGGGTACGTCAAATTTGAAATCACCTTTGCCGAGGAAAACGATTATATCCCGGATCCGATACAGGGTTCCTTTTATGTGGAGCCTGCAGCCAAATCAAAACTCACCTATTCCTATCAGCTCATAGACGACAACTCGGGCAATTCCGTCGGAAACGGGGACGGCCGCATTCAGAAAGGCGAGGCGGTCGATCTCCTTTTGACCGTGAAAAATATCGGTTTCGCGGCAGCGGAAGATGTCGCAGCGAGAATTTCCGTCCCAAACCTGCCGAACATCGAGGTCAATATCCCTGAGGAAAAACTGGGTGTGCTGGGTCCAGGAGAATGGAAAACCGCCAAGCTGACATTTACCGCGAAGAAAACAGCGGCCGGTAACAGCGTGCCGATACGACTCCACATATCGGAGAAGCTGTGGGATCAAAACATCGAACGGTCCCTGGAATTCCCACTCGAGGCCGAACTGGCCCCGCAGATCCTCGAGCTGAGGCGCGAAGTCGTTGCGCAGGCGCAGGAGGCATCCATATTCGGGGGCGCTGATCAGCAGACCTCGGTCATCGGAAAGATCCAGCAGGGGAGTTCCCTGCTTGCAACCGGACAATTGGGCGATTGGTTCAGGGTGGAATTGCCGGACGGATTGAAGGGTTGGGTAAAATCGGGGGAGGTAGGCATTCGAAAGACGGATATCTCCTCGGATGAGGCAGGCAGGGTCGTGAATGCTTCCAATGCCGCAGTCATCCGCGTCTTCGAACAGATGCCGCCGTCCATTGCCGTATTTACACCGGAATCGGAACGGGTCGTTGTCGCCGTGGAAGCCACGGAGCTGGCCGGACTGATCACGGATGACAAGGGGATTCTCGAATACCAGATTACCGTCAACGGCGACCTTGTCAAATCCGGGGACCGGGAAAGGGGTTTCCAGATTGCACCTGTTTCGGAGCCTTCGGCGCAAACAGCAAGGAGGGAGATCCGGTTCAGGGAAGTGCTGCCGCTCAAGGAAGGAGCCAACACTGTTTTCATTGTGGCTTCGGACGCGGACGGACTGACCGCCCGGAAGGAAATCACGGTCGAAAGAACCGTCCAAATGCCCGAGATCTGGGCCGTGGTGGTCGGTATTTCGAAATATCTGAACATACGCGATCTAAATTATGCGGACAAGGATGCTGAAGCGTTCAACGACTTTCTGGTCCATCATCTCAACGTCCCTTCGGATCATGTTCAGCTGCTCATCAATGAGCAGGCAACTCTGAACAACGTCAAGAAAGTCATCGGCGACGATTTGAGGCGAAATGCGGGACAGGAAGATCAGGTATTGATTTTCTTCGCCGGTCATGGTGCTGTTGAACCCGATCTGTCCAACCAGGACGGGGACGGAATGTCCAAATACCTGATGATGCACGACACCCAGCCGGATGCCCTTTACTCCACTGCGCTTCCCATGGACGAGGTCGCCAGAATGTTCGAAAGGATCTCCTCGGAACGGGTCGTCTATATCGGCGATGCCTGCTACAGCGGGGCCAGCGGCGGCAGGACGATTCTGGCCCATCAGACCAGGGCCACACTCTCGGATGAATTTCTAAACAGGCTTTCCAGCGGCAAGGGCCGCATCATCCTGACCGCATCCGGCGCCAACGAATTGAGCCTGGAGGACGATCGGATACAGCACGGCGTTTTCACCTATCATCTCCTGAAGGGCTTGAAGGGAGAGGCTGACCTGGACGGCGATGGTTTTGTATCTGTGGATGAAGCCTATTCCTATGTTTCCAGGATCGTCCCTGAATCAACGGGACAATCCCAGCATCCGGTAAAAAAGGGCGAAACAGAAGGCCAGATTATCATCGGAAGAAAATGATAGAGGCATTGAAGTGGACTCCACCTCCAAGGTGGAGTCCACCTGATGACCGAAGGACAGATTATCATTGGAGGGAAATAAATAATCAGAGATGGAGCCCACCTTCAAGGTGGGCTCCATCTGACCGGATACGTCGCCGAACTCAAGGGTAGCCCGCCTTCAAGGTGGGCTCCATCTGACCGGATACGTCGCCGAACTCAAGGGTAGCCCGCCTTCAAGGTGGGCTCCGCCTCGGCACGCGATCCCCCTTTCCCTTATCCCATCCCCACTATTTACAAACCAGATAAAATTTCGTACCTTGCTTCTGATCCGGTCATCAGGCCGCTGGTCACGGCGTGCAGGAGAAAGGCATGGAAGATCCGCAGCGGGAAAAAATCAAGCACTCCGGCCGGATGCGATACTCCCTCAGGCCCCGGACTGTTTTTGTACTGTCCTTCCTCCTTTTCTGCCTGATCGGCCTCGCCAATTTCATCGAATATCTGCAGAACAGAAAAAGCCTGCTGGGCCTGGTCCGGCGCCAGGGGTACGAACTGCTCGATGTGCTGATCGCCACAGGCACGCGCTCGATCCTGACCAACGAGGCGCTGGAGGACGATCTCTGGCGGCATCTTCTGACGGCAGCGGCCCTGTTTGAAGAAATGGATTACCGGAGCGTTTCCCGGGGGGAAATCGCCGCCCTGTCGGACAGGGCGGGCGTAGACACGGTTTTGATTGCCGGCGAGGGCGGCCGACTCGATGGCTCCGGATCCGGGAAGATTCCCCCCCCCTGGGCCGCGCTTCTGGATTCTTTCATGACTTCGGAACACAGGGAGATTTTTTTCTCAGATCCCGGTTTTCCCGACGATTTCGCGGTTGCGGTCAAGCGGCGGAAAGGCGGCGCGGTCATCGCCGCGGTCAGACACGGAAGGATCAGGATCCTTCAGCGCCGCATCAGTCCCGGGACCCTGGTGCAGGAAATCGGGAGCAGGCCGGGCATCGCCTATGTGGCCATTCAGGACACACTGGGCATTTACATGGCCAGCCGCGGCGTCACGGTGCTCAGCTCCATCAGGGATGATTCCCTGCTCAGCCGCGTTTATCGCGGCAACAACCGCGATTCCCGGTTCGCCGGGTTCCGCGGCGAGCGCATCATGGAAGTGGCCGGGGCCTTCAACATCGAGGAGGAAAGGAAGGGCGTGCTTCGGCTGGGCCTCAGGCTGGATATTTACGAACAGTATCTGCGGGGGCTCGGATTGAGGCTGCTTCTGACCCTTCTTCTTTTCGGATTCATCCTGATCATCGGCATCAGCCTGCTGGTGGTCACCCGGAAGGAACAGTGGATTTCGGAATCATACGCACGCTCAGCCGTACGCACGGCCATGATCATGGATTATCTGCAGAATGGAGTCATCGCCACGGACCAGAAGGGCATCATCACCCTGTGCAACCCGGCCGCGGAACGGATACTGGAGACGCCGCGGGACAGGCTCATCGGCCGCTCCGCGAGGGACCTGGAGCAGGAATGCTTCAGGCTGATCGCAAGCCTTTTCGATACGGGCCGCACGGCTCAACAGGAGGAGAGGGATTGCCTAGTGAACGGCGTCCTGAAAAGGCTGGTCATTTCGACATCCATGGTCCCGGGAAGGGACGGCGGGCTGGACGCGGCAGTCATGGTCATGGCGGACGTCACAAGGGAGAGGCGGCTCGAGGAGCAGGTTCAGCGGCAGGAGAAGCTGCGCGCCATGGGCACCCTCGCCTCGGGCGTGGCGCATGAAATACGGAACCCGATCAATGCCATCGGCATGATCGGCCAGAGGCTCATCAAGGAATTCACGCCCGGCCAGGACCGGGTAGAGTACGCGGAGCTGACCGGAGCCGTGGTGCGCGAGGTCCAGCGCATCAACGGCATCATCGAAAGTTTCCTCCGCTTCGCCCAGCCTGCTCCGATCCTGCTTCAGCCGGAGCCCGCCGAACAAGTGCTGAAGGACACGGCCCTTGTTTTTCAAAGCAGCGCGGACAGCCGCGGCGTCGTGTTCTTCACCCGCTTTGAACCGGCCCGGATATCCGCGGACCGCAGACAGCTCCACCAGGCCCTGCTGAACCTGCTCGGCAATGCGCTGGACGCCACCCCGCCAGGAGGTTCCATCACCTTTACAGGAGTCAAAACGGACTTCTACCAGATCGAAGTTGCGGACAGCGGCGCGGGGATCCCGGACGCAGTGAAACACCGAATCTTTGATCTCTATTTTTCGACCAAGCCTTCCGGCACGGGCCTGGGCCTCCCCGTGGTCCAGCAGATCATTGCTGCACACGGCGGACAGATCGATTTTGAGTCGGAACAGGGGAAGGGGACCCGGTTCCGCATCCGAATCCCCCTGGAGACAGAGACATGAATCCCTTGTCCGTCCTGGTCGTGGACGACGAATTGTCCCAGCTCGGCGTGCTCTCCGGGTATCTGAGGAAGCAGGGCTACCGGGTTTTTCCCGCAGGCGAGGCGGAAAAGGCGCTCGAGATCGCCAGGGGGAATCTGATCGACGCCGTGCTCACGGACATGCGCCTGCCCGGCATGTCGGGCATCGAACTGGTCAAGGAATTGAACCGGCTCAACCCGGACATCGCCGTGGTTGTCATGACCGCGTACGGATCCATCGGGGATGCGGTGGCAGCCATGAAGGCGGGCGCCGAGGATTACCTGACCAAACCGGTGGACCTGGACCAGTTAACCCTGGTGCTCAACAAGCTCGTTCTGAAGAAAAACATCCTTGCGGAGAATGAAAGGCTCAAACAAACCCTGGCATCCAGGTTTCAATTCCCGGCCCTGGTCCTGGGCAGCCCCGCCATGCAGGAGGCGGTCAACCTGGCTGCGCGCGCTGCGGAAAGCAAGGCCACAGTCCTCATCAGGGGTGAAAGCGGGACAGGAAAGGAAGTGCTCGCACGCGCCATCCATCTGGCTGGCCCGAGAAAAGACATGCCGTTCATTGCCGTGAACGTGGGAGCACTGCCGGAGACGCTCCTGGAAAGCGAGCTGTTCGGACATGAAAAAGGCGCGTTCACTGGAGCGGACAGGCAGAGGCAGGGACGTTTCGAACTGGCGGACAGCGGGACGCTGTTCATCGACGAGGTCGGCGACATCCCGATGCAGGCGCAGGTCAAGCTCCTGCGTGTCATTCAGGAAAAAAGCTTCGAGCGCCTGGGGGGCCGCGAGACCCTGAAAACCGATGTGCGCCTGATCGCGGCCACGCATCAACCTCTGGAAACCCGCATCCAGGACGGACTTTTCCGTGAGGATTTGTTTTACCGCCTCAATGTCATCTGCATCCGCATCCCGCCGCTGCGCGAACGCCGGGAGGACATCCAGCTTTTGGTCGATCATTTTCTTCGCAGGTTTTCGGAGGAGGAGGGCAGGGAAGTGCGCACCGTTTCCAGGGAGGCGATGGATCAGCTCATGAAACACGGGTATCCCGGGAACGTGCGCGAGCTCGAGAATATCATTCAGAGGGCGGTTGTTCTCTCCAGGACGGATGTCATCGGGCTTGAGGATCTGCCTTTCCATGTCCGGGCACTTCCAGGCGAACCGGGAGAAAAAGACGCGGACTTAAGCCTTGCAGGCCAGGTCAAAAATCTTGAAACAAAACTGATACGGGAAGCGCTTTCCGCGTCAGGGGGGAATCAGAGCGAGGCAGCCCGCTCGCTTGGAATTTCCGAGAGGCATCTCCGGTACCGGATGAAAAAATATGGCTTGAAGTAATATCACCCCTTTTCATCCCTCCAATTTTTTTATTCCCGACCAAACTGTCGAACTTGTTCGACCAAATTGTCGAGTTTGGCTTTTTTTCTGTGAATCGGACAAATTTATAATATATTGATTTCTATATAATTAAATTTAGCCTCTATGAACTGGCATGTAAATTGTCTGTTCATCTGCCTGAATCTGACAACGAACGCATTCCCCGGGGCCTGCCCCGGGGTAAACGAGCGAATGCAAATGTCTTTTCTTTACAGAAAGAAATAGCCCCGGCAGCCCGCTGCCGGGGAGCTTCAATTCAGAAGAACCGGTTCGGAAAAGAAAAAAATGAAGAAAAGGCAATAGGAGTAATAAATGAAAAAGGTTGCACTCATCGTCCTTATTCTTGCATTGTTTCTCGGCTGGAATTTTGTGGCGTACAGCCAGACGAATCCGGCGGACAGCAGCCACGGCCGCCGTTTTGCGGATGCGGACGCAGATGGATACAATGACCTGGCTCCGGACGCGGACGGGGACGGCATACCCAACGGCCAGGACCCGGATGATGAGCCCGCAGGTTCGCATCAGCGATACGGGAAAAAGGGCCCGGTAAAGAATTTTGTGGATGAAGACGGCGACGGTATCAATGACCGCATGATGGATGCGGACGGAGACGGCATACCCAACGGCCAGGATCCGGATTATACATCAACCTGCGACGGCACCGGAAAGGGCAGCGGCAGGAAATGGGGCCATGCCGGCGGACAACATGGCGGAATGAGCGGTTCAGGCCGCGGTTCAGGCGGGCGCGGAGGGAGCCGGTAACGGCTTTAGGAAATATCGGAAAGCCGGGGGTTTCTCTGGAAGCCCCCGGCATATCCGTTTCAAAGGAACTTTGTGGATACGCCATCATTCAAGAAACAAAAGGGAGCAGACATGAAAAGAGCCAAAAGAATGATCACGTCCCTGTTGTTTTTCAGCCTTCTTGGATTTTCAGGTACAGCCCTGCCTGACGGCGGCAACGGGGGCGACGGAGGGGGGAGCCACGGGGGAGACGGCGGGGACCAAAACAGGAAACCGAAGATCCATTACTCCGTCATCGTCGAACCCGGTGATGTATCGCTCGAGGTCGGCGGCATCCAGCAGTTTACGGCCTATATGGAGGACAGGGCGGGAGCCCGGAAGGACACCGTGTTTACCTGGAGCCTGAACGGAAGACCGATCGGGACTTTGTCCGAAGCAGGTTTGTTCACCGCCGTATCGTCCGGAAAGACGACGGTGGTCGCGACTGCAGGCCGGTTTTCAGGCCGCGCCCAGGTGACGGTTGAGAAGGATTCGATCAACGGACGCAGGGGATATCATGTCATGGTCGTTCCCCACGACACGATTCTGATCCAGGGCGATTCCACGCAATTCAACGCTTTTCTCCTCGATTCGACGGGCGCTGTCGTTGACACTGTTTTCAACTGGGTTCTCTCCGATCCAGATGTCGGGACTCTCGATAATGCGGGAAAATTCGTCTCATCGGATCTGGGGCATACGCGCGTCATCGCGTCGGTAGGCGATATTGCGGGCTGGGGCCATGCAATCGTGGTGCGGGACTCGACGGTTCTGCATCAGCGCATACACGGATACAGAATCGTGGTAGAACCCCGAAGCGTCATCCTGGCTGTCGGAGACAGCATGCAGTTTCAGGCGTCCCTGTTGGATACGAATGGCAATGTCATCGACACCTCATTCACGTGGAGCACGGATGGGGACGACTTCGGGGTGATAGACGGGAACGGTCTTTTCCACGCCCAGGCGGACGGGCAGGGATTTGTTTACGCCACTGTGGAGAACCTGACCGGCAAGGCAAAAGTCATGGTGCGTTCCCGGGTCACCCCTCCAGGCAGGACAAGAGCCGGATACAGGCTCGTCATCGATCCGCCAGACACCATATTGCTGGTCGGTGAGTCCCTGGTTTTCACGGCCTATTTGACGGATTCGAGCGGGAACCGCACGGACACGACCGTAACCTGGAGCCTGCACGGCAACCCTGTGGGAACCCTGAGCGAAGCAGGCGAATTCACGGCGACGGATCAGGGAATCGGGATCATCAAGGCTCAAATTCGCAGGTTTACGGCAGTGGCGCGGGTTCTCGTTGTCACTGAGGCCGGTTTGGCGGAATGCGATTCAGCACAAATCCGGTTCCGGGATCGGGAAGGCAATCAGATCGGTCATATCAGGCGGATTGCAGAGAAGGATGTGTTGAAGATTTCAGGCCTGCCGTTCCCGCTCAACATCCTGAACGGAGGGCAAGTCCTGCTCCCGCCCGGCAGCCTGGACCAGGGCATCAGCCTGGAGATCACGCTTCCGGATGTGGCTGAAATCCGCGACAGCACGGTGACCTTCGAAGAGGGCATCATTGCCGGTTTCTCCTTCGATGTCTATGAAAACGGCGTTCTGGTGCATCCGTACGTTTTCGATCCGCCTGTCCAGATCGTGCTTCCGTATAAGCCGGAACTCATGGAAGAGTTGGGACTGGATGTTGAGGACCTGTCGGTGTTTTTCTGCAACCCGGACGGCACATATGATCCGGCCGGCATCCTGAACATCGTGCTCGATACCACGGAAAACAGGATATACGCGGAGGTCAGCCATTTCTCACAGGTTGTGGCAGGCGATAAAAAACTGTACGCCACGACCGGTTGTTGTACGCGTGTTGAAAGCGTGCTGCCGGAACAGAGCCGGTTGTATCCCAATTATCCGAATCCCTTCAATCCGGAGACGACTTTCCGGTTTGATGTGGGTGGAAACATGTCCCAGGATGTGGCCGTCGAAGTTTACAATACGGCCGGACAGCGGGTGGCTGTGCTTCTCCATCAGCGGCTCGAACCCGGCCAGTATTCGGCAAAATGGGACGGCAGCAACCAGGCCGGTCAGGCGGTCGGTTCCGGTGTCTATCTGATCAGGATAAAGATGCCGTCCGTATCCCTCACGCGCCGCCTGGTACTCATGCGCTAAGGGAAACGGGCACGGACATTTGGGTATCCCGCCAGAGAGACCGAAATGTTCAAACAGGCTGCAGCCGGAGAGGCATCGGGGCCGGTGATCATGAAAGCCCCTGCTTTTCCGGCGCAGCCTTTCCGTCAGATAAGAGGAGAGGATGATGAGTAAATGGATGGTCCTGCAAGTGTGCCTTTTGATCCTCGCCGGCCGGCTTGCGACCCTGCAAGGGCAGGAAGCGTACGAAACCCCGCAGGGTTTTATCGACAGCGACGGCAACGGTGTGAACGACTGGTTCGCGGATGCAGACGGGGACGGCGTGAACGATGTGGACGGCAGGCCCTACGTGCATCCCTTTGCATTCCAGGACAAGGATGGCGACGGCCTTAACGATCTTTGGCGGGATGCGGACGGCGACGGGGTGAACGACCTGCTCCATTCTCAGGTTTCGGCAAGGGGATGGCGGGATGCGGATGGGGACGGGCTTGCGGACAGCCCTGTTTTCAAGTGGAATGCCAAGTCGTGGAAGACCCATGTCCTGGATTCAGACGGGGACGGGAAGAACGACATCACGGGCGAATCCCTGAAATCGGGCAATGCCTGGGGTTACAGGCACGGGAGGGTGGATGAAGAAGGCGGCGTGCTCAGGGATGATTTCCAGGATGCAAACGGGGACGGCCTGGACGACCGGTCCGGTTCTTTCGGCCGCGGCAAGGGCCAGGGCATGGACCGGTTCATCGACACGGATGGGGACGGCGTAGCAGACGACAGGATCAGGGGAAAAACGCAGGCAGGCAGGAACAGAGGCGGGAAGGGGAACTGATTGATGGGTTCAGATCCATTCTTTCGTTGCTGCTTCCGTTTTCTGACTGCGGCAATGTTTTTCTTTCCAAGGGCTCTTCCAGCAGGAATCGGGCTGACTCTTTCCATGAACTCCATATCGGACGGAAACGCGTTCCGGAATTATGAGAACATCCCGGATCTGGTGTTCGAGCCCGAATGGCGTCTCTATATTTCGATGCAGCCGCAGCGGCATTATATCCATCTTTACTACGAAGGGTCCGCGGTCCGTTTCCGCGATTACGACGACCGCCGCTATCAGACCCATGCGTTCGGGGCCGGGCATGCCTGGACCTTTTCGGAAATGCCGGCTGTGGTTGCTTGGAATTTCCGCACCAGCATGAGGCAGAATCAGCCTCTGTATGCATACTATGATTACCGTTACATGGAAGGGAACATCGACATCCGGCTGGATCCCGACTCCTGGTGGGCTTCTGGGGCCGGTGTTTATGCGGTGCGGCGGCGGTACGACCTCTTGCCCTCTTTCGATTTCAATGAATGGAGGCTTCAGCTCCGCCAGAATTTCTATCTGCCCAGCAGGACCAGCCTGCTGGCCAGGGTCGTTCTCGGGCGTGAGAAGTTCGTCAATCCGGCCGCTCAGGCGGATGAGATCGAGTCCGTTGTCACGGAACCGTCTGAAAGCCGCCCCACGGGCGGGGGAAAGGGTTATCAGAAAGGGAAGAAAAAATCGCAGCATTCCGGGATGTCCGCTGCCTTACTTGCAGCTTCTGCCGATTCTTTGAACGATCCGGCTGTGGATGTCGGAATGCCCGGCATGGAGGTCCTTCAATGGACCGCATCCCTCAGGGCTGCCCAGTCCCTCGGCGACCGCACCGGCATTGCCGTTGAAGGCCGCTACCGGAAGCCTTTGAGCGGCGAGGGCCGGACCCTCCGATACCAGGATTCCGGGTACGAGGAAGAGGATTTTCTTTTCGATGACCCCTATTCCTACCAGAGCCGCGAGGCAGCCGTCGAGCTTTCGCGTCTTCTTCCCTGGTCCGTCCAATTCAAGACCGGCTTCGATTATGCTGAAAAGAAATATCTCTATGACGCCGGGCTTCCTGAAGGATCAGAAGCACCGGCGCAATCCCGAAGGGACGACAGGCGCGTATTCTGGGCGACTCTGGCCAAAAACATCTCTGTCGGAAAATGGATACGGATGATGCGGCTGTCCCTCTATGCAGCCTGCATCGTCAACCGTTCCAACGACGCCTATTTCGATTATTCGGCAAATCTGTTCAGTCTGGGCTGGGAAGTATCCCTCTGAGGATTGAAGTGCTCGGGCAGAGATCCGTCGTTGCGCTTTGATCTCTCATTTCTTAAACTGTGATGTGCTCACAAAGTGCGCGGCAGTGATGTATTTTTTGGAAACAGATCACTCCCCTGATCCTTCGGCCGCGAAACGGCCTCAAGAAGGCAATAACAATGTCATTCTGAACCCCGTGCAGCGAGGCGAAGAATCCGGGGAGGGGGCAATCCTCCCTGGTAAACACAAACAAGGATTGGGTTCATCAGCCGAAACCCGTTCCATCAAATGATTGTCTTGTATAAGATCGTTCCTTCCAAAAATTCCATTTGATTTTATCTTCCTGCAATCGTATTTTCGCATACAGCTTAAAATCGATCTCATTGTCTGCTAGAAGTGGACTCCGCCTGAAGGGTGCAGTCCATGTAAAGGGACATCCCTTTTAAGGATTTTCCTTTGCCTGCTTTTTTCCCGCAAAAACCGTGGATTTTTTCAGTCTGGATCGCAGCCGGGTATCTTTTGATATTGCTTGTCCTGACCCTGAGACAGAGATCCCTGCTTTATTTTCCCAACCGGTTATCCAAGGCCGAAGCAAGAAGGTTGGCGTCCGGTTCCGGATTCCGTTTTTGGCCGGAGGAAGGGGAGGAATACCTCGGATTGCTCGACGGGCATGCTCCGGGTCAACCCGCTGCAACGGTCATCGTTTTTCAGGGGAACGCCGGCTGCGCGCTGGACCGGAGTTTTTACAGGGAACAATTGGCTGGTCTGAACATCCGTCTGATTCTAGCCGAATACCCGGGATACGGGGCCAGGTCCGGCAGTCCAACCGAGGAGGCTCTGGTATCTTCTGCAAAGGATCTTGTCAAAGCGGTCATGAAAACTTCCGGCGGTCCGGTCTTTCTGATAGGTGAATCCCTGGGATGCGGTGTTGCAGCCGCTGTCGCCGGTTCGGCTGATGATCCGGTAAACGGCCTTATCCTCATCACGCCCTGGGATTCGCTCCCCAGTCTGGCTCAAAAACGGTACTGGTTCCTGCCCGCCCGGTTGCTCGTGCGTGAACGGTATGACAATGTCAGAAGTCTGGCCGGATACTCCGGGCCCGTTGCAGTGATACTTGCGGAAAAGGATGAGGTAATACCGGTTCAGCTCGGCCGCAGGCTGTATGACCATCTGCAAGGCCGCAAGAAACTTTGGGTACTGCCGGATGCCGGGCACAATTCCTGGCCGCAGGAAATGAGCAGGGAACTTTGGGACGAGATATGGGGATTCATGCGCTCAGATCATCCATAAGGATAGGTGTAGTCCACCTTGAAGGTGGACTACACCTGATGTTCGATGAGAATGTCTGAAAGTTAGATGGACTCCACCTCAAAGGTGGAGTCCATCTCATGGGAGATCGAATGATCAAATGGAATTTCCATCCGCTCACTCCGGGCCGCTGGGACGATTTCGAAAAGCTTTTCGGGCCGCGCGGCGCATATGCAGGCTGCTGGTGCATGTGGTGGCGACTGGCTCGAAAGGATTTCGAAAGAAATCAGGGCGAAGGCAACCGGAAGGCTATGAAGGCGCTGGTCGATTCCGGAAAAATCCCGGGCATACTGGCCTATGCCGGCAAAGAACCTGCAGGATGGTGTTCCATCGCACGGCGGGAGGATTTCCCGGTGTTGGAACGTTCCCGCGTGCTGAAGAGGCTGGACGACAAGCCTGTCTGGTCCATTGTCTGTTTTTTTATCGGGAAAATGCACCGCGGCAGGGGATTGGGCGAGGAACTGATCCGGGCTGCAGTCCGGTACGCGGGCAAACGGGGGGCGAAAATCGTCGAGGCCTATCCGGCTGCGGACAAGGGAAAAACCCTGCCGCCTTTCAGTGTTTTCATGGGTGTCCCGAAAATATTTGAAAGGGCAGGATTCAAGGAATGCGCCAGGCCGTCCGCGAGCAAGTTGATTTATAGATATTGGATTGTGTGATCATACAATCCTTCGGGCATTTCAGATCCCATCAGGCGAGGAGGGTGCCATGAAAAGAAAAATGCCGGTTTTTGCAGTTCTGCTTTTCTGCCTGCTGTTTTCTCCATTCCCGGGAATTCTGGCGGCAGAAGACAAGGCGGACCTGATCCTGCACGGCGGCAAGGTGATCACAGTGGATCCGTCCGATCACATTTTTCAGGCCGTGGCGATACAGGGGGAATACGTACTCGCAGTCGGGAGCGATGCTGAAATGCTGGCCCTAGCAGGCCCCCATTGTAGAATGATCGATCTGAATGGAAAGACCGTGACCCCGGGCCTGGTTGATTCCCATTACCATCTGATGTACTTCGGCGCGCAGTTCTGGCCGGGTTATCTCGACATCCGGTACCCGGCCGTCGCCTCGAAGGCCGATCTCCTGCAGGTGGTTGGGGATTATGCGGTGACATTGAGCCCCGGGGAATGGATCTCCGCAAACCAGGGTTTTACCTTACTACCGTTCGAAACCCTGGATCGATGGGATCTGGATGCCGTTGCGCCGGACAATCCGGCTTATCTCCGCCACAGCAGCGGCCAGTTTTCGGTCGTCAATTCCGCGGCCCTGGATTCGGCCGATATAGACGAAACCACGCCCAATCCGCCCGGCAGCCTGATCATGCACAACGAACTGGGCGAGCCGAACGGCATCCTGTCCCATTATCCGGCTGAGAACCTGGTTGCCGACCATGCCACCGGATACGGGGACAGAACAAAAGAACAGAAATTCGAGGACATTGAACGGGGACAGCGGCTCTGCCTGGCAGCCGGATACACGTCCGTGCAGGACGTCATTGTCGGCAGCGTTGAAGATATTCAGATATATAAAGAATACGCGGACAGCGGGCTGCTCGACGTGCGGGTTTCCACCATGCTTTTTGTGGATACAGCGCCGGAGGCGGATTCGCTCGCGAAAAAATTCGCCCCAGCCGATTCGGTCCCGGACAAGTTCAAGTTCCTGGGCTGGAAACTGGCCATGGACGGCGGTGTGATGGCCCGGACGATTCTGATGTACGATACGGCGCTGTTTGCCGCAGAATTGTCCTACCCCTACCATTCGCAGGAGGAACTGAATCACATGGTTCAGGTCCTGTACAACACGGAAAAGCAGGTGGCCGTTCATGTCGGCGGGGACAGGGGCATAGACATGACGCTCACCGCTTTCGAGAATGCCTATCAGGACAATCCCAGGGAGGATCCGAGGTTCCGCATCGAGCACGGTCTGTTCCCGACCGGTGCAGCGGGCATACGCATGCGGGATGCCGGAATCATCCTGTCAACCCAACCCCAATGGATCCCCTGGTATGCGGACGGATATGCGGCTGCCACGAACGAAGAGACCATGAAACGCCTTCTGCCGCTCAAGACGATGCTCGACAACGGCATTCCCATCGCCTTCGGCTGCGATGTGCCGGCGTCCATGTACCAGGAGCCCCAATGGGCGTTTCACGGCGCCATCATGAGGCGCTCCATGCAGTCCATGACCGTGTATAATCCCCTGCAGAAACTCGATGCCCATGAAACGCTGCGCATCCACACCATGGGGTCCGCCTATGCCGGGTTCGCGGATTCGCTGACCGGTTCCCTGGAGCCGGGCAAGTATGCGGACCTGGTGATCTGGTCGCATGACCTGTACAGCATGCAACCGGCGGAACTGATCAACCTGACGGCAGAGATGACCATTGTGGGCGGCGAGATCGTCCACGATATGGGGCTGAATCCCATCACCGTGTCTGTGAATGACCGGGATGGGGCAGCGGTCAGGCCGGAATCCCCGCGGTTGTCCGGAAACCATCCGAATCCGTTCAATCCGGTCACGCATCTTTCCTATTCTCTGGCATCATCCGGGCATGTCCGCATCGGGGTGTACAACATGAAGGGAGAACTGGTCCGGACCCTGACGGAGGGGAAGAAACCTGCAGGCGAGTACCGGATTTCCTGGGACGGCGGTTCGGAAAACGGCAGCCTCGTAGGAAGCGGCATCTATCTGGCGCGGATGGAGGCGGACGGCTGGACGGAATGCAGGAAAATGATATTGATCCGGTGAGGGATTCAATCGGATATCACCCGGTCAGAACCGGGTTCCCGGCTGAACCGGCAGGAAGGGGAAGGTGATCCCGACCGATCCCCTGCGGTCTCTGTCCAGGGTGAAGAAAAGGCCGGGATTGCCGACAGGCAGTCGGACGAGGCCCGGGTAGATATTGATGCGCAGGGCGTTCTGCTCTTTTTGAACGTACTGAATGGAAAAAAGCAGCGATTTGTCCCGGTCGTAGAAAAATCCGATGCTGCCGACCAGCTGCGTGGTGAGCTCCAGTATCCCCTGCCTGTTTTTTGCATCAAACAGCCTGGAGGACGAGAACCCGGCGGCCACGCTCCAGTAGTCCGTTCCGTTTCTGCGAAAAGAAAACCCCATCTCTCCGTGATTGCCGAAATGGTAGAAGAGGTGCCAGCGTTCTGATTTCGGGATGCGCCACCGCATCATGAAATTCTGTCCGTTGTTCAGGAGGACGCGGCGGACGGGATCGTACCCGATCTGATAGGACCAGTCGGACAGGTTCAGGGTTTCGCTGAAAAAGCGGGCGATCCGGTCATGACTGAACAGGAGGATACCCAGCGGATTGAAGATGAAACAATCGGCCACGGGATCCACGTTGTTGCCCTGGAAGTTGTTGTTCTCCACAACCTCGTTGAGCAGGTGGTACGCGCCCAGTGTGACAAGGGACCAGTAGGCTGCGCCCGGGTAATGATGCTGCTCGTACCATTCATGCATCATGCGGTAGCTCATGCCTCCGCCGATCAGGTGAAGCGTGTAGTTGGGCCAGTAATAGGATTGATGCGTATTCACGCTGAAGGGGACCACCTGCTCGAGCAGGAAATTCCTCACGCCGTAATCCTTGATGGCGCGGAGCGGATGCGTCAAATTGTCCCATACGTTTCTCCAGCTTGATTCATACGGGACGTCGAAGGGATTCTTCGAACGGTTTTCGAGCTGGAGGATTCCGAATGACCCTTGCAGGATCAGGGTCAAGGGGTTGACCAGGGATTCGGAGCCGTAGTCCTTCCCGCTATAGAAAAAGCGGCTGCCCGTGGTATCTGCCGACGGGCGTATCATGATGTTATTTTTCCCGACTATCAAAGATACCCCGCCGCAGTCTTCCCGGAAATTCTCCTCCTGCGCTGAGACTGGGATTGCTGAGAGCAGGATGCAGGCGGCTGCTGCCGGAAACAGGAATAACGGATTTCTCCCGGAGCGTGGGATTTGAATCTGACAGCGAGCGCATTCCCCGCGGCTTGCCGCTGGGTAAGCGAGCGAATCCAAAAGTCTTTTTTCTTTCAGAGCAAATATTCCCTGCCTGTTTCGGCGGGCAGCTTCAATTCGATGGGCGGGCTTCCGCCTTCTATTTTCAACAAATGAGAGCATCCTATTTTTACGCATCCGGTTTTTAAAGGTTCGTTGAAACAAACGGAATTTTTTGACGTCTACCTTTGTAACAAGCCTCCGGATCTCTTTTCCAACCATAAAGGTCATTGAAGAGGAGTTCACCATGAAAAGAGGGATTCTTGCTGTTTTATTTTATATGCAGGCCATGTCGGTTTTCGGCCAGACAGGCTTCGATTCCATGCTGAAGCAGGCAGACGCCCTGAAATCCGAGGGGAAGATCGAACCTGCCGTGCAGGTGATGAGGCAGGCGATCAAGGAATTCCCGGAGAATGCAAGGGCTCATCAACAGCTTGGATCCTTCCTGGGAGAGCTTGGCCGCGTCCAGTCCGAGAAAGGGGATTTCGTGGCTGCCATGACCAGTATGAACGAGAGTTTTTCGGAATTGGACAAGGCCTGCGGTCTGGATCCGGACCTGTACGATGCCCACTTCCTGTACGGCGTCATCGGTGTGAACGTTCCTGCGATATTCGGCAAGCTTGCTCCGGCTGTGGTGCATCTGGAAAAGGCAAGGGATATCCAGCAGAAACGGGGCGGTATTCCCGGCGAGCAGAAGGCTACCCTTCTGAGGTATCTGGGTCAGGGGTACCTGATGCAGGGCAAATTTGATGATGCGGAATCTTCCTGGAAACAGGTCTTGGCTTTTTCCCAGACAGGCGGGAACGCGGATGCGGCAAGGAAGGGGATGGAGGAGGCGATGAACGCCAGGCAGGAAGCCGCAGCGAAACAGGCAGCCCAACCCGCATTAGCAGGCGATGTGAAGACCCTCCTGGAACTGGGCAAATCCCATGTGTCTGCAGGTAAATGGGCGGATGCGGTCGATGTTCTCCGGAAGGCGGCCGCATTGGACACCACGAATGCCGAAGCCCAGTGGCTTTTCATCCGTGCCCTCAGCCGGGAGGCCCAGGCGGGCTATGATGGGCGCATTTATCAGGATCAGAACTGGAGGACCAACCTGGCCTTTGAGATTGTCAATGTCCTGGAAAGGGCCAAACGGCTGGCTCCGGACAATGCACAGATACGATTGACTTACGCGGTTATGTGTATCCAGATGCCGTTTTTTACCGGAAGGATGGACGAGGGCCTGACAATCCTCGAGGCCATGTCGAAGGACCTGTCTATACCGGATTCCACACGGAAGGATGCAATTGTCCAGTTAGGCTTCGGATACCGGAAAAAGGGCAGGGGCATTTGGGCGGATTTTGTTAAACGGAATCCGGATGCAGCACAATCCGCTGTGGTGTTCGATGAGTACGGGCTGCGGGAATTCAAAACCAGGCCCGCGGAGGGCGAGCGGGTGCAGATCGATTTTCACCTCGGCTTCATGGACGAACTGGAGCCGCAGACCGCACTCTGGGTGGAGGATGCGCAGGGGAAATTCGTTAAAACCCTGTATGTGTCCGGGTTCTCGGGTTTCGCAAAGGAGAAACAGGTCGTGCTTCCGGAATTCGCACAAAGAACCCAATTTGAAACCGATGGAACCACGGGAGCCAGCATCGACTGGGGCACGCATACCTATTTCTGGGCGATGGACGGGCATGACGGGAAAAAGGTCAAGCCCGGGAACTACAGCATCGTGCTGGAGATTTCCTGGTGGCCTGCCATGCAGTACGCCCTGGCTGAGGCGGAAATCAAGGTGGGCTCTAAATCTGCGGAGGTCGCTGTGGAGAAGGGCCCGCTCATGCCGCGGATGAGGGTCAGGTACATGAAAGAGAAGTGATTCCAGATTTCAGACTGCAGATGAACGGTCTCAGATCGGGGGTAGGGTTCGCTCCGCCCCCGATTTTGTCTATTTGAAGACAGTGGCATGAATACATTGACGATTGAAGTTGGACGATTGACGAAGGATTTTTGATTGTGGATTGCGGATTTTTGATTTTAAAATATTCAATCGGCAATTCGAAATCAGCAATCCAAAATTCCCTGATCCCGCCTTTTACAATGCCCGATGCACGAACCCCGAGACACGTCTTTTCCTGATCCCCGAATCCGGTTTCTCGAGATGCCCGAAGCATGATGCAACTCTTATCCCGAAGCCCTAACGGATATTCCTCCCCTTGACGATCAAATCTCCCAGCCGGACGCCCAGATGCGAAGCCACGACTTCGCATTTGGCCTTGAGGAGGAAGAAAATCGGGCGGTCCGTGGATTCGAGGCTTTCGAAATTGCCCTGGCCCTTGGAAATGACGAGATCCGATTCCTCAAAATGCTTCAGAAAGTCCGGAGGCGCTTCATCAAGGATCACGCCTGCCGCTCCCGATCCCGTGTCGACGATTCCGGCCACTCGGTCCATGCCCGTGAATTCGGCATCTTCCCTGAGAACATCGTTGATGATCGGTCTTCCCCTGACTGAAAAAAAGGTCCTTTTCCCGAGGGTCTCGATCAGCAGCCTGTCGAAAACGATCTCCCCCGCGTTGTCTCCCACATAAAAAATCGACTTCGCCCGCTCCGCCGTTCTTTTGAATGTATCGTATTCAAATACGGCAAACGGTCTTGTGGCAAGGGCTTCCAGTTCCCCCTCGAGGTCGAATCCTCCATGCGGGCCGAAATCGATGACGTTCCCGGCCACGGCCAGTTTCAATGCCAGTTGAAGCGGGTCTGCGGCGTTCCCGATTTCCTCTTTAAATACGGGATATAGCGCCATGGCCTTCCGGTTGTATTCCGCCTTCAGGCCCCGGTAGGGATCGTCCTCGCCGGTTTCGGCGCGGATGGATTCGTAGATGTGAATCCCCATCCCCGGAGGCGGTTCGGTCAGTGGGAATTGAACGACTGCCGCAGTCAGGCGGTCCAGGATGGATTTGAGCTTTTCTTCATCCGCCGTCACCTGCCTGGCTGCCGAAAGAGCCTGGCGGTAGAAGCAGGGGATACAGTCGGGGTGGGTTTTCATGGGAATTTGGGGTCCGCGAAAGCCATCACCTTCCAGTGACGAAAAATGAATACAGGGGAGAGATGGATATCCGGTTAACGATTGCAGATTCCAAATCTCAGAAAGGAAAAAATCTGATATCGTTCATCTGGATTCTGAGATCTGAAATCAGCCTATTTGATGTTCCGCCTGGCGTTTGATCGCATCATAGACTTCGCGGATGGGGATCCCCTTCTCCCTCGCAATCCTCCTGCAGTCGTCGTACTCGGGCACGGCTTCCTGGCGGCCGCCCGCCGTGTGTCGGATTTTCACGCGGGCAGGTCCCCATGGCGTGTCGACACTCCGTATTTCCCTGCTCAGGATCTGTCTTTTTTTAACGTCCGAGATGCGGACGCCGAGGGTGGTGGTCTCGCGGAAAAGGATGTCCGTGCAAGCCTGCAGCCGGTCCGGCTCCACAATGACGCTGAGCACGATGCCGGGCCTGCTCTTTTTCATGATGATGGGATGGAGGAAAACGTCTCTGGCGCCAGCGGAGAAGAGGCTGTCCATCACGTGCTCGTAGAACTGGGGGTTCATGTCGTCGATGTTCGTCTCCAGGAGCTGGACCACGTCCTCATTCGCGGATCCGGCCAGGCCGATGCTCACCCTCAGCACGTTGGCGACAGGCAGGTCCCTGAATCCCGCCCCGTAACCGATGCGGTCGACGGACATGCCGGGCATGGGCCCGAACGTTTCCGCGAGCGTCGTCAGGATGGCAGCGCCGGTCGGCGTGATGAGTTCAGCCTCTATCCCTGATGAATAAACAGGAACGCCCTTCAGAAGTTCAAGCGTTGCCGGGGCCGGCACGGGGAGCGTCCCGTGCGCGCATTCCACCGTCCCGGTTCCTGTGTTGATCCGCGAAGCGTAAACCTTTTCGATGCCGAGCAGGTTCAGGGCGGAAACCGATCCCACGATGTCCACGATGGCATCCACTGCGCCGACCTCGTGAAAATGGATTTCCTGTATGGATTTCCCGTGTATTTTCGCCTCCGCCTCGGCCAGCCTGGTGAAGATCAGGGCGCTTTTCTTCTTGACGTCGCCATCCAGGGTGCTGTGCTCCAGGATGTGGAGAATATCTGCGAGATGCCGATGCCCGTGTGAATGATCCCCTTCCGCATGCGCATGGCTTTCCTTTTCCGGGTGGACGAGCTCCACGTCGAACTTGGTCGCCGTGATCCCCTTTTTCACCCGCTTCCGGCCATGGATGGAATAGCCGTGAACCGGGATTTTAGACAATTCCGTTTTCAGCGCTTCCAGCTCCAGGCCGGCATCCAGGAGCGAGCCGAGTATCATGTCGCCGCTGGCACCGGCAAAACAGTCGAAATAGGCGATTTTCATTTTGACTCCGATATCTGATTCGATCCGCCCAGCCGGTTGATCAGGCCTGCCATGTAACCTGCGCCGAAGCCGTTGTCGATGTTGACCACTCCGATACCGGGCGCGCAGGCGTTGAGCATGGTGAGCAGGGCGGAGAGGCCTTTAAAATTGGCGCCGTAACCCACGCTGGTCGGCACGGCGATCACCGGCTTGTCAACGAGCCCTGCAATGACGCCCGGAAGCGCTCCCTCCATCCCGGCAACCACGACGATGACGTTGGCGGACTGTATTTTCCGGACATTCTGAAGCAGGCGGTGAACGCCCGCCACGCCCACGTCCATGAGCCTTTCCACTCGGTTTCCCATCAGTTCGGCAGTCAGCGCCGCCTCCTCGGATACGGGCATGTCGGCCGTGCCTGCCGTGATGACCAGGATCAGTCCCTGATGCCTGATTTCGGGGTTTTCTCCGACGATCACGGCATGGGCGGACGGATGATAACGGGCATCCGCCACTTCGCGGACGGCTTGATAAACCGCTTCGTCAGCACGCATGCCAAGGATGAGGGGGTGATGTTCCATCATGCGCTTGACGATGTCGCGGACCTGCACGGGCGTTTTGCCCTGGCAGAATATCACCTCCGGGAATCCCTGGCGAAGGCCCCGGTGCGTGTCGATTTTCGCGAAGCCCAGGTCATCGTAGGGGAGCGAACGCATCTTCTCCAGCGCCGCATCCACGGAAACAGATCCGGAACGGACCTGTTCCAGAAGTTTTTTAATGCTTTCCTTGTCCATGGTTCTTTAAAACCTCATTCAGGCTGCCTGTCCTGTATCCCTCCATATCGAGGGTGATGTAATGGTATCCCAGTTCCTTGAGTTTGGAAACGATGAGGACGGATTTTCTTTCGTCTGTTACCGTCTGGAACTGTTCCGGAAGGACCTCAATTCTTGCCATGTAGCCATGATCCCGGACGCGAACCTGGCTCAATCCCAAGCCTTGGAGAAAAGCCTCGGCTGCGGCGATGCGCTTCAGGGCCTCCCGGGTGATGCGCGTCCCGTAGGGGATGCGCGATGCCAGGCAGGCCATGGCCGGCCGGTCCCAGGTCGTCAACCCCGCTTCCTTGGACAGCAGGCGGATGTCCGCCTTGGTCAGACCCGCCTCTTTCAGCGGGCTTCTGATGCCGAGCTCCGCGAGAGCCTTCGTGCCAGGACGGAAGTCTTTCGAATCGTCCGAATTCGTGCCGTCCGTCACGTACGGGATGCCCTCTTCCGAGGCCATTTGCTTCAGACTTGAAAAGAGGGCCTTTTTGCAGTGGTAACAGCGCTCGGACGTGTTGGACAGGAAGCAATCGTTTTCCATGTCGCCTGAATGCACAATCCTGTGCTGCACGCCCAGTTCCCTGGCCAGTCCGGCCGCACCGCTGATCTCGAATTCGGGATGAATTTCCGATTCCGCAGTGACGGCCAGCACACGCATGCCGAGAACCTCCGCGGCAATCTTGAGAAGGAAGGAGCTGTCCGCGCCCCCGGAAAAAGCCACGAGCACGGAGCCCATGTCCCGGAGGATGTTTTTCAGTCGGGATAATTTCTCAGCGGTTTCCTTCATGACGGATTCTTTCGGTGCACCAATTATAAGATTATAATAATAAGATATTTCGGATTAAAAAGCAAATGTTTTATCAGGCAGGGGGAGAATGGGGTTTCCGTGCCTCGATCCAGTATAGGTCGTCCTTCTCTTCCGCATCGACGGGCTCCAGACCGGAAGCGCCCAAAAGGGCGACCATTTCGGAAGGCGGAGGGAGGCGGTCCAGATTGACGACGCCCTGGAGTCCCGCATGAAATGCATTCAATCCTGCGCTGCTCGAGGTGTGGAGGATCAGGAGCCTGCCGCCCGGACGCAGCGTCCTTGAGAATTCGGACAATGCGGCGGCAGGGTCCGGGAAATGGGGAAAGGCGGAGAAGCAAAGGATTTCATCGAAAAAGGATGTTTTCAAGGACATCCGGCAGGCATCGTCGCAGACCAGTGCGGGGGATTTGGGAGAGAGGAGCCGCCGCAGTTCACGGAGCATTCCGAAAGCAATGTCCTGGGCGACCACTCCGGAATGTCAAGGAGTTTTTGCGCCGGGGCTGTGAAAAAGAAACCTGCAGGACCCGTACCGTTTCCCGCGTTCCGGGCAGAAAAATTCCCTGATCCGGCGAACCAGGGGGTAAAAACGGATGCCTGTCCTACCGGATCAGAGTGATGCGCCTCGTGGATGTGTGCGAACCGTTCCCCGAAACGGCCGTGATCCGGACCACATAGACGCCGCTGGCAGCCGCATGTCCGGACGCTTCCCGGGAATCCCACGGCACGCGGTGAGAGCCGGCCGGAAAATCCCGGTCTGCCAGTGTTCGGAGATGCCTTCCCACGGTATCATAGATATCCAGCCGGACCTTCGCACCCTCGCCCAGGGAGAAGCCGATCAGGGTGCTGCTGTTGAAAGGATTCGGAACATTGGCCTGCAGTTCGAAACGGCGGGCGGACAGGAGGCGGTCCGGCGGGCTGACGGTGCTGTCCGGTTTGCCGGTTGCTGTTTGTCGGATTTCGATGTCGTCGAAATACACTTCGTCGTTCAGGGATCCGACGCCGACGGAGCCAGCGTCCTGAAACCGGTCCGACAATGCCGTAACCAGGATTTTTCCGTCCCGTTTCAGGGTCAATGCGTTGCCTTGCCGGACCAGTTCGAAGTGATGAAAGGCATTGTCCGTGATGCCGCAGCCCCCGCGCGCGATTACGGAACGGACGCCATTCCGGACGGAATAGAGGCCGGTGGTGGCTGATGAAGGCGGCCGGGCTGTGCACAGGGCGAAGCAGTAACGGGATTCGTCCTGATAGCCGAATACAAGCGCAAAATCCGCGTCCTTGTTGTCCGCCGGATCCTCTCCGGACTTCGCCTTCATGATGAACGTGAAATTGCCTGCGGCAGTCTTCTTCAGGATGCTGGTTTCCCCGAGGCGGCCGCCGGTTAAGGCCTCATGGACGGTGGAGGCCAGATGATAACGCGGGTTGCCCTCCTCCGTGATTTCCCATCTGGAAGGAGTCCTTTCGATGTAATTCTCCCTGCTGCCGGAGTAGGGGATGGGACTGAACCCCGCTATACCCGATGACTTCGGGGTGATGACCGCGATCCATCCCCCCGGGCCCGGAGCCTGGACGGGGACGGTGCCGCCGCCCATGATCAGGGCTGATCCGTCCTCGAGGCCGGTCGAAAGGTTGATCCATTTCAGACCGAATTCGCCGGCATGACCGGACATCTTCAAGCCGACGCGGCCACCGTTCGTCAGATAGAGGATGTAGGTCTTGCCCGGATTTGCCGAGAGATAGGCTTCATCCATGCTCCTCTCGGTCAGCAGGTCGTTGCGCGGCGTGGTTTCCCAGAGCGGGACAGTCCGGGACAGGAGCACGGCTGCGCGGATCTGTTTCCGGGCTTCGGCTGTGAATCCCAGCCCCGCCTGGTCCCTGTGGAACCGCACCGTTGCGCATCCCGCCAGGATGTCGCGCCAGAACCGTTCGACCGCATCCGCTGTGGTCCCGTAGATATGGCCGTCCACCCCGTAGATTTTAATGTTGTTCATGGGCCGCCTGTTTTTGGAAAGCAGGCCGCGCATGTATTGAAGATTGTCCCAGTGATCCTGGTCCTTGTTCTGGTTGTTCTGGGACACCTCGACAAAGGAATAGGTTTCCGGATGGTTCACCGTGTTCAGGTGCTGGGCGCTGCGCAGGCTCCAGGCGTCCCACATTTCCGTCATCTCGACCTTTTTACCTTGCGCATCGGCCCTGGCCTTGACCTGGTCGGCCCAGAATTTACCCCAGCGGGGGTCCCCGTTGGTCTCGTTGTCCATGCAGTAAAGCACGTGGTCATAGGCCAGCGACAGGGACAGCATTTTGTCCACGAACCGTTTCTGGTATTCCAGGACCTTTTTGTTGTTCCGCATGGCGGGCACGGTCTGGAAAAACCGGTTGGTGTTATTCGTGGGATGGACAGGATAGGACGTCGCGAGGCCGGATTCCTTCACGGTGTAATTGACGTTGTTGGCCGGATTCCAGGGGCTGGCCAGCCATTGGGACTTGTAGAAATCGAAACGGTCCCAGATCTCGATCTGGACGATGATGTCCCTTTCCGAGGTCCACCGGAGGCAGTTTTCGAACCGCGTCCAGTATTCCCCGTTCCACCGGTCGAGGTCGAATTTGCCGTCCGTTTTTCTTTCAAAGGGGTATACTTCGAATCCTCGGTCCTGCCTGTCGCTCATGGTGTTGCGGATGATGTTGCAGCCGGCTGCCTGCAGGTCGTCCAGATGCTGCCGGAGATCCGGGATCTGGAAGAGATTGTCATCCTTGCTGCCCCCGGTGAGAAGAACAGGCGCGCCTTTATACTGCCAGTAGAAGGGATTGGACCTGTAGGGTTGGATGCGGTCGTCCTGGCCGGCGCGTCCGGCGCAGGCGGAGAGCAGGATTCCAAAGGCGATGGCAATCGGCCTTTTCATGGATACCTTCATGTGCATGGCCAGAGTACGGGAAGGGGTCAAAGGTCTTTTCCGGTGGACGTCATGACGAGCTTGCCGTGCTTGACGCCGCGCGTGCCGATCAGGCGGTCAGCCATTTTCCGTATCCCCGCTGCGGAACCCTTGACCGCCAGGACTTCCAGGCAGTTGTGATGGTCCAGGTGGACGTGCATGGCGGAAAGCACGATTTCATGGCCTTCATGCTGCAGGGAGATCAATTTCTCCGAGAGATCGCGCTGGTGATGGTCGTAGATCAGCGTGATGGTGCCGACCGTTTCCCTGCCGGCGTCCTTCCATTCCTCCTGGACGAGCCTGTCCCGGACCAGGCCCCGCAAGGCCTCGGACCGGTTGGCGTACCCGTGCTGCCTCATGAATGCGTCGAAGCGCTTCAGGAGGCGGGCGTCCATGCTGATTCCGAATCGGGTGATGGGACTCATGGCTTGAAATGCCTCGGATTTTCAGGTGATTCCGGCCCGCGGATTCCGGGCGGTGTTCAGGCTGAGGCCGGCATGCGGGATCATTTGATTTTTTCAAGCGCCTCCCTGGCAGCCTGAAGCATGGGACCGGCCGAGATCGGAGCCCCGACTGCAGCCTGCATCCAGGCATCCGGCGTGATGGAACCGAGGCGGCACATCCGGTCCATTTCGGATCCGAGTGCCTTGTCCTTCAGATACGCCTCCACCTGGAACGCGATGATGTGGCCCAGAGGATAGTCGGGCAGGTAAAGCCCGTTGTCGATGATGTGGGAATACACGGCAAGCAGGATCTCGTCCTTCATGCCGAGCACGGGGGCGAAATAGGAGTTCCAGACTTCCTTCGCGATGCGGATCACGGCCTGCTTGGTTTCCCCGGCCCCGGCCTCCGGATGTTCGTACATCCAGCGCCAGACCTTCATGTCCACCAGGGCGACGCCGGAAATTTCAGCCGTGGCCCACAGATCGTTCAACGCCTCGAGATGTTCCCGGAGCGGAACCTCCTTTTTCAGGCCAAGCAGTTCCAGATCCCGTTTCTGGAAAACGAAAGCGAAGGCCTCGGTGAACGCCGTGTTGGGGACACCGGCCAGCAGCGTGTGGTCGATCCGGTTCAGGGAGATGACCTGTTCCACGCAGTGCCCAAGCTCGTGGCAGGCGATGTTGTATCCCTTGTAATTCATGCCACCTGCCGGGAAGCGCGTCCGGAGATGGGCGTTGTCGGCCCGCCTCGCCGCACCCTGGGCATGTCCGGATCCCCTGGCCGGATCCACCATGATCTTGGAGCCCAGAAAGTCGGAAAGCGTCCCATCGAAGTCGAGTTTGCGGAGTATCCGGGGGATGTCCCTTTCGAATGCCGAGATGTCCGGGTATCTCCGGCGGACGAGAAGGTCCAGATCGTTCTCGGGGTAGAGCCCGGCAGGTTTGAATCCGTTGTACCAGATGTCGAACGGACGGAGCGGGCGGCCGAGCCTTTTCTCGATCAAGGCGGCGATGCGCCGGATCTCTTCGGATGTCAGGATGGATTGGAAGAGGGATTCAACCGCGGCCTCCGGTATCTGCCGGTCCTTCTCAAAACGCCTGTCTATTTTCGTGGGGAGCAAAGGATAGTATGGATCCGCCATCCGTTCCGCGCGGAAGGTGTTGAGCAGGTGGACATAGCGTGTGTCCGGTTCGCGTTCCGGTGAAGGAGCCGCCTTGCCCGCCCCGGCTGCAGCGACTGAATTGCCGGAAGGATTCCAGTCCACGTCCGGATTGTTGATCACGGAGGCGGGGATTTCCTGCAAAATGATTTTTTGCATGACTTTATAGATCATTTCCTGTTTTTCAAGACCCTCCGGGTCTGCATACCCGCCCTTGAGTTCGTCTCGGATCCCCCAGTGGGAGATCAGCCTGAGGCCCTCGGGGAAGAGGCGCCGGCCGTCCGGCGTCAGCAGGCGATGCATGTGGATGTTGTAGTTGCTGATGTAGTCGTCCGCATCGACATAGGCTTTGGTCAGTTCCTGCTGGACATCCGCGGGTACGCGGGCGTCGAAACGGTCGGCCAGCCTGGACCATGCCCATTGCTCGCGGGACCAGGAAGGGCCCAGCTCAAGCCGCTCCTTCAGCGTGTAGGCGGGAAAATTGAGAAGCACGGTGAATCCGACTCCGGTCCTGAACAGGTCCTCGCTGAGATGGGCCCAGGGCGAATATCTGGCGAATCGGTAGTCGATCGGAAGCATGGGGCCCCGATCCAGCTGCATGGGCTCTGAGAGGTCCCGTCCGATTTCCAGAAAATGCCCGTCCAGCGATTCAAAGTTCTTCTCGCAGCGTTCGGCCGTCTCCCGGAGCAGCGCGGGATCCCCGATGAACGCTTTTTCGCAGAATTCGGTGAATGCCAGTTCATCGCCGTCCGATTCCTGCCACAACGCCGCGGTGCGGCGGACTCCGGAATCGATGCGGCCCGCCTGTCCGGCGCCGCAGGCATCGGTCAGATTTTGGACGGTTTTTTGGATGACGTTTTCTGTGATGAAGGCCATGCCGCCTCCCCGGGGTTTTTCACTGCATGCCGGCCAGGATAAACAGGAGAAAACTGCCAGGACGAACATCCCGTGTTTTAGTTTCATGATCAGCCTCGTATGGTTTCTGATGGGGCAGGGGCACGACAGGCCCTCCCTTTGCCGGCGGCACCTGTCCGGTGCCGACTCCATGGAATATAATCAATATTTAGAAAAGAAAAAAGCCATCCTCCGGGATGGCTTTTCAAAAACCAACAGGGAACGGCTGCTCAGGTTCCCATCTGCCAGGACGAGAGGTACATCTTCTGTTCTTCCGTCAGTTGGTCGATCGCGATGCCCATGGATTTGAGCTTGAGATCCGCGATCCAGTTCTCGATGTCCGCGGGCACGTCGTACACGCGCGTTTCCAGTTTCCCCGCCTGTTTGACGACCCATTCGGCCATGAGCGCCTGCGTGGCGAAACTCATGTCCATGACGCTTGCAGGATGCCCCTCTGCCGCCGCGAGGTTGATCAGCCTTCCCTCGGCGAGGAGGTGGAGCATACGGCCGTCCGGCATCACGAACGCATCCACATGTCGTCTTACACCGGGCCTGGTTTCCTTCGCCATTTTTTTCAGGGCCTCGATGTCGATTTCCACGTTGAAATGTCCGGAATTGGCGATGATGGCCCCGTCCTTCATGACTGCGAAATGCTCTTTGCGGATCACGTGTATGTCTCCGGTGAGCGTGCGGAACAGGTCCCCGACCCGGGCTGCCTGGAGCATGGGCATGACCTGGAAACCGTCCATGGCCGCCTCGATGGCCTTGATCGGATCCACTTCCGTCACAATGACATGGGCGCCCATGCCCTTGCAGCGGGAGGCGAAACCGCGGCCGCACCAGCCGTAGCCCGCGACCACAACCGTTTTGCCGGCGAGCAGGATGTCCGTCGCGCGGATGATGCCGTCCACGGTGGACTGGCCGGTTCCGTAACGGTTGTCGAAAAGGTTCTTGGTCTTGGCGTCGTTCACGGCGATGACCGGGATCTTCAGGGATCCGTCCCTGGCCATGGCGCGCAGCCGGATCACGCCCGTCGTGGTTTCCTCCATGCTGCCCAGGATGGTTTTCGCCTGTTCCTGGTAATCGAAATGGATGGTGGAAACGAGGTCCGCCCCGTCGTCCAGGGTCATCTGGGGCTTGAACTTGATCGCGGTATGGATGTGCGAGTAATAGGTCTCCTTGTTTTCGCCGTTGATGGCATACACGGAGACGCCGTAATCGTTCACCAGCGAGGCGGCCACATCATCTTGTGTGGACAGCGGATTCGACGCAACCAGGAGAAGGTCCGCTCCGCCGGCCTTCAGGGTGCGCATGAGGTTGGCGGTTTCAGCCGTCACATGCAGGCAGGCGGAGATCTTTTTCCCTGCCAGCGGTTTTTCCTTTTCGAAGCGCTTTTGGATGAGGTTGAGGACGGGCATGTCCCGCTGGGCCCACTCGATGCGCCGCTTGCCTTCAATCGCGAGATTGATGTTTCTGATGTCGAACAGTTTCACGGTTTCTCCCTATGCGTTCAGGAGATCCTGGACGCGGTCGGTTTTTTCCCAGGTGAATTCAGGTTCCTGCCTTCCGAAATGCCCGTATGCGGCCGTCTTGCGGTACAGGGGGCGCCTCAGATCCAGTCTCTCGATGATGCCTGCAGGCGTCAGGTCGAACACCTTGCGCACCCTTCTCTCAAGGTCCGCATCGTCCACCTTGCCCGTGCCGGCCGCGTTCACCAGGACGGACACGGGCTCGGCGATTCCGATGGCATAGGCCAGCTGCACGTCGCAGCGCTCCGCCAGGCCGGCGGCCACGATGTTCTTGGCCACCCAGCGGGCCGCATAACAGGCGGACCGGTCCACCTTGGTGGGATCCTTGCCGGAAAAAGCCCCGCCGCCGTGGTATCCGTACCCGCCGTACGTGTCCACGATGATCTTGCGGCCCGTCAGGCCGGTGTCTCCATGAGGGCCTCCGATGACGAAGCGCCCGGTGGGATTGATGTGGTAACGGATGTGCTTCTCGTCCAGCAGGCTGTCCGGGATGACAGGCTTGATGACCTTTTCGATGATGTCCTTCCGGATCTGCTCGAGGCTCGGATCCGGATCGTGCTGAGCGGATACCACCACCGTATCCACGAGCGCCGGCTTGCCGTTTTCGTAGATCACGGACACCTGGGTTTTCCCGTCGGGCCGGAGATAGGGGATGGCCTTTTCCTTGCGCATCTTGGCGAGCTGCATGGCCAGTTTGTGGGCCAGCATGATCGGCATGGGCATCAGTTCTTCGGTCTCGCGCGTTGCGCAGCCGAACATCATGCCCTGATCACCGGCGCCCTGCCTGTCCACGCCCAAGGCGATGTCCGGGGATTGCTTCTGGATGGCGCTCAGGACGGAGCAGGTCAGGTAATCGAAGCCGTAATCGGGATCCGTGTATCCGATGTCATGGATCACGCTGCGCACGATATCCGGGATTTCGACGTATGTTTCGGTTGTGATTTCACCGCCGACCAGGACCAGGCCTGTCGTGACGAAAGTCTCGCAGGCCACCCTGCCTTTCGGATCGTCGGAAAACACGGCATCCAGCACCGCATCCGAGATCTGGTCCGCGATTTTGTCCGGATGGCCCTCGGTGACGCTTTCCGATGTGAAATGGAATTTGGATTTCGACTTGGACATGAATACCCCGCTATGGTTCGTTGAATTTGTTCTTGATCAACGCGGCGATGGCTTCAACCGCTTCCTTGGCGTCGTCACCCTTGGCCCGGATCAGGATGGTGCTGCCGTATTCTGCGGCCAGCATGAGTACACCCATGATACTCTTGCCGTTGATCTCCAGGTCGTCCTTGACCAGGATGATTTCGGATTCAAACCGGGTTGCCGTTTCGACAAGCAGCGCCGCAGGCCTGGCATGCATGCCCAGTTTGTTGACGATCTTTACCGTTTTTTCGACCATAAGCTCTCTTGATAAATAAACTTGGCCTATATTGTACAAATAAAATATGCCAAAATCAAGTCCATTTGAAACTCCCTGCAGGAAGCCTGCTGCCCCTGGCCGGGGGGAATACGCCTGCCGGCGGATTGAAGCTCCCCCGCATCGAGTTGGCGGGGGTCTTTGATCTGAAAGGGAAAAAACATTCGAATGGATATTCGGATCCGGTGCTGCGCTCGGGATTTTGAATCCTGAACGGACCCGTGCGAAAGGCGCCTTTCCTCATCTGCTTCCTGAGGCCGCGGATGATACAGCCTGCTTCGCGGGCAGCCGTATGCTCGTTAGCCTGTCCCGCAACAGGCCCCGGGATGAGCGCTCGCTGTCCGATGGAGGGCCCTGTAAAGAGGCGGGGGCCTTCGATCTGCAGGAACAGGACACTGGGATTGGCTCGCAGGTGCCTGCCGTCAGATTCTCCCGGCGTTGAAGCGCAGGCTTTGGCATTTGTCAGGAAGCGCAAGCTTGGCACCGCGGGGCCGCATGGTGAAAAAGAACTTGACTTTTTGACCGGCATGGCCTATGTTCAATCACGGGATGGCCGCAGGGAAACGGCGGCTCCGGCAGATCTTATGCGGATGATTGGAATCATACACGCCGTTCCACAGGGAGCCGGTTTGGGGAGCACGCCTCACTCAGCGCTTTTCTTTTTTCATTTCCTTTTTCTCGTATCCGACGGATTTTTTTGACCTGTTTTTGATGCATCGACTGACAACGACCGGATTTGTGACGAACGGATATCGAAGCGGAGGAAACCCATCATGACGATGAATATGAACGCGTTTTCGATAGCCATGCGGCAGTTCGACGACGCGGCCAAGATATTGAATTTGACGGACAATCAGATCGCGATGATCAAGGAACCGCGGCGCATGACAGAGGTCAACCTGCCTGTGCGCATGGACGATTCCTCCATCCGCGTGTTCAAGGCTTACCGCTGCCAGCACAGCACGGTGCGCGGCCCTGCCAAGGGAGGCATCCGTTACCATCCGGATGTGACGGCGGACGAGGTAAGGGCCCTTGCCTTCTGGATGACCTACAAGTGCGCGGTCGTGGATGTACCGTTCGGCGGAGGGAAAGGCGGGATCATCGTGGACCCGAGGGAACTTTCAGTCAACGAGCTCGAGCAGCTGTCGCGCAGGTACTTTGCGGAAATGGCGGATCTGTTCGGCCCGGATCAGGATGTCCCGGCACCGGACGTCAACACCAATCCCCAGGTCATGAGCTGGATGATGGACACTTACTCCATGCATTTCAAACAGTTCCTGCCCGGCGTCATTACAGGCAAACCCCTTGAACTCTGGGGCTCCCAGGGGCGCAGCACGGCGACATCGCTGGGCATCGCGATCTGCGTACGCGAGATGGCGCGACATGAGCATGTCAATCTCGATTTGAAGGGCGCCCGGGTGGCCATACAGGGATTCGGAAATGTGGGATCCCATGCCGGCCGAATCCTCGAGGAAATGGGTGCCAAGATCATCGCCATCTCCGACGTGGACGGCGGGTTCTTCGGCAAAAAAGGCATCAGCATGAAACAGGCCTTTGATCATGTCAAAAACACCAAGACGCATACCCTCAAGGGTTTTGAAAAATCCGCGGATGTGATCCGCTACGACGATCCCCTCAAGATTCTTGAGGAGGATGTGGACATCCTGATCCCGGCCGCGCTGGAGGCGCAGATCACTGCGGAGAACGCGCCGCGCATCAAGGCGAAAATCCTGGCCGAGGGCGCCAACGGACCGACCACGCCCGAGGCGGATGAAATCCTTTATGACAAGGGCGTGCATATCATCCCGGATATCCTGGCCAATGCGGGGGGCGTGACCGTGTCCTACCTCGAATGGGTGCAGAACCGGATGGGATATTACTGGGCCGAACAACTCGTCGCCAATGACCTGGAGAGGATCATGGTCAAGGCCTTCAATGATGTGATGGCGGCTGCAAGGCTGTATAAAGTGAAGATGCGCACGGCCGCGTTCATTGTGGGAATTCAGCGGGTGGTCAAGGCTGCGGAAATGCGCGGCCTGTATGCCTGATTGAATCTGAGAGCGAGCGCATTCCCCGGGGCTTGCCCCGGGGTAAGCGAGCGAATCCCAATATCTTTATCCTTACAGATCGAAGATTCCTCGCCGCTTGCGGCGAGGAGCTTCAATCTCTTCTGCGCAGGCCGCCGCTCGAAGAGGGCGGCGGCCGACGCGCGTCATGACCGGCGCAGGGGCGGTTCACGGACCTTCCCTGCGGGCCGGATTCCGCAACGATTGACTCTCCCAGGCAATCAAGCGTTCACATGCAGGTATGATCGGGATCCGGCAGCGGCTGCATTCCCACCGGCCTGCCGCGGGGTGATCGAGCAAATCCCAAAGTCTTCTTCTTGACAGATCGAAGTTTGCCGGGCAGTTTATTGCCGGGGAAACTCAACCGAATATCATAAAACCCGCCTTTATTCCAATCACCGCTTCGCAGGATGGTCGTCCATGAGCAGGCGATACTTACCGCTGATGGATCCGCGAGCCTCTATCCAGCGGGAAAAAGTGTCTGATTTTCGTCTCAAATCCCTGCTCTTCCTGCCCTTTGACTTCGATCAGCATTTCGAAATAGGGCGTGATTTGAATGGACTTCCTGTTCAGTTCCGCCGTGAATTGGGTAAAAAGTTCCTCGTTCGTGAGCATTTTGATGGCTTCGATCCGCCCGAGGGACAGAAACGAGACAAAAAAGACAAAAACGTTGCCCATCGGCCCGGGAACCCTCGATACCAGGACGTAATCGGAATTGAGAGCGGACGTTTCACCATAGTGAAAATTGAGGTTGTATAAAGTGTCAAGCCCGGAACCAACGACGCGGATATGTCTTTCCGGATGTTTCTGTGATTTGCGATATTCGGTAGTGGGGAAAAAATGGGTATTCGGCAAATAGCTGCTGAGATGTTTCAGATTATGGAAATGGCCGACGAAGATGATGTTGTTGTACATGATATCGTCTAATGTCACTTCGGAGGTAATTTTTACTTCTATCTGGATTCCGGAGAATGTCAAGAGATTGTTGATTCTCAATACATCGATCAAGGAAGATTTAGGAACGATGTCCCAGCCCGGCAGATAAATCTGGGATGGATCCAGATGGGCGTTCTGGATGAATGCCTGCAGCTCGTTGTAGGAATTGATTTGATCGTCGCGGGTCAGCCACTCCCTATTATATTCCTGTTTATTAATATAGAATGAAAACAGATCTCCCACCACAATGGAGGTTTTAAGCCGGCTTTTAACGAAATCAGACCAGATAAAATTCTGGCTGGTGTATGGAAAGGATTTCAAGCGGGATGTTTTCAGATTCCTGTTCTGAATCCACAAAATGCCGATGATCGCCAGGAGCAGGAGCATGGCGGCAGCGGCGGCGATTCCCCGTACGTCCTTTTTCATTCCGGGCTGTTCCGGAGGAAAGGGGACAGATTGAAATTCAATGTAATGGTGGCCCTTCGGAAGGATTAACCGGAGCGTATCGTTTTTACCGGGTCCGCTGTAATATTGATCCAGTTTTTTCCTCAGGCGATAAAAATAAACCCGCACGAGCGTGTCTTCCGCTGGATCAAAACCTTCTTTTTTCCCGAATACGTGCACGGCGATGTCAATTTCCGTCGGAAGGAAATTTTGTTTGTAGCAGTTGAACAGGTATTTCAATATTCCCTGATAAATATCGCCGGAAGCAAATATCGGATCCTGAATCATTTTTAAAAGGATTATTTCTTTTTCGCTGTTGTCAGCCATGCCGAAGCACTCTTGAGGATGAAAGTTATTGAAGCTCCCCGCCGCAAGCGGCGGGGAGCTTCAATCTTTAAGGAAGAAGATGATTATATTCGCTCGCTTACCCCGGGGCAAGCGCTCGCTGTAAGATTCAATGTGATATTACAATCTACATCAAATCGGATCAAAATACAAAGGATTTCTGTAACAAGACGCAAATTGTTACAGGGCCAGATATAATTGATGTTATGGGGATGTGACATCATAGTGACGTCACTTGATATTCGCGTTTGAGCCGATTATTATTCAGCGTTTCTAAAATTACGGCGTATTGGAGAAAACAAGGAATTCCTCAACATGAAAAGGCCGATGGAACGGGGATCGAAACTGGCCTTGCCCGAAAGGGGGTGACTGAAAAGATAAATGACAAATGCATCAGGGCATCGTGCCGGGCTTGTTCTGCATGCCGGCATCCAAAGAGAATGATCATTTTAAGGAGGACTCCATGAAAAGCGCATTCAGAATTTGTCTGGTTCTGTTGGGATTTGTTTTTGCCGTGTCCGTGTTTTCCCAGAATCTGGTCGTGGGCGGGGATATGGAGGATGAAACAGCCTGGAATCTGCACCAGTACAATGACCCGGCGGAACCCACCTTTGAATTCAATTACACGGATTCGCTGCCCAAATTCGGACGCGGCGGGTGCCTGCATGTGATGCAGGGCGAGGCGTTCGGACAGGGTTTGCTCTGGCAGCGGATCACCCTGATCGCCGGCAAGACTTACCGGGCGACCGGCGCTCTCGCCTGCCTGGACTTCTATCCTGGGCCCGAGGGCGGCGGCGCCT
>Ga0233423_10000202_pt1 | contig 36666 bp, 36 predicted proteins | sample Watercolumn_Mata_FD_180713 | JGI IMG/M metagenome (GOLD analysis project Ga0233423, IMG submission 180713) | Freshwater microbial communities from Lake Matano, South Sulawesi, Indonesia - Watercolumn_Matano_2014_112_MG | ecosystem: Environmental > Aquatic > Freshwater > Lake | place: Indonesia... | reverse complement strand
AGATCACCTCTTTTTTTCCCGGGTCGTAAGAACGGCATTTTCTCAAAGGAGAAAGACGCTTATGAATAATCTCCGAAGCTCATTTCTTCCCCGTTTCCCGGAGCATAAGATCGCTGTGGCTCTTCGGGAGGCGGGTATCGATGGCGGAAGGAGGGGTGAATCGCTCACACCGGAGGAGCTTGGTGAGTTGAGCAACGCGCTACATTTATTAGAAAAATCTTGACAAAACGCGGCCTATCTGTTAACGAGAAATCCGGCCGCTTGGATCCGGCTACGGACTGAGACGGAAGGTAAGGGAATCGCTACGAGTATGATTACAATGCCTCTCGTCTTTAACGTAGAGGCATTTTTTATGTGTATGTTGAGATGAAGATTATACGATCTGTTCGTGAAATGCAGCGGATGTCCGAATCATTGAGGAACGCGGGAAAGATAATTTCCTTTGTACCGACAATGGGATATTTTCATGATGGGCATTTAAGCCTCATGCGGGAGGGAAGAAAACGGGGGGACTGTCTTACGGTGAGTATCTATGTAAACCCCACGCAGTTCGGCCCCGGAGAGGATTTTGAGAGGTATCCGAGAGATTTTGAAAGGGATAGAAACCTTGCTGACGGTGTTGGTGTGGATGTGATTTTTTCTCCCGATGACAGGGAGATGTATCCGGAGCACTATCAGACGTACGTGAATGTTGAAAGGGTGACACAAAATCTCTGCGGGCTTTCGAGACCGGGTCACTTCAGGGGGGTGACTACGGTTTGCGCAAAACTTTTCAACTCAGTGAAACCTCACGTCACCATTTTCGGAAAGAAGGATTTCCAGCAATTTGTGACGATAAAGAGGATGATCCAGGATATGAACATGGATCTTGAGGTAGTTGGAATGCCGACGGTACGGGAGGCTGACGGTATTGCCATGAGTTCGAGGAATGTCTATCTCAAATCCCATGAGAGAGAATCTGCGTTGAGTCTGAGCAGATCCCTGAAAATGGCGAAGGGTATGTATGAGAAAGGTGAACGGAATGCCAGGAATATCCTGGAAGCGGTCAAAAAATTCATTGAAGAACATCAGTACACCCGGATCGATTACGTGAAAATATGTGATACGACAACCCTCGAGGACGTCGATCATCTGAACGGAGAGACCGTGCTTGCCTTGGCTGTCAGGATTGATAAAACCCGGTTGATAGACAATTATGTGTTCGGGGATGTACTGGATATCTGACTGCAGGTGTGTGATACATGAGTGTGAGAGGGTTGGTTTCTTCTCGATGAGGTGAATTGATTATGCAAAGGTTTTTACTCAAATCGAAAATTCACAGAGCTACCGTAACAGATGCAAACCTCCATTACGAGGGAAGCATCACCATCGATGAAAGTCTCATGACAGCGGCAGACATCCTTCCCTATGAAAAAGTAGATATATATAATGTATCGAACGGGGAAAGATTCTCAACGTATGTGATGAAAGGCGAGCAGGATTCAGGAGTAATTTGCGTAAATGGTGCTGCCGCATGGAAAGCTTCTCAGGGTGATTTAATCATTATCGCCAGTTATGCCCTTTTTGATGATGTTGTGGCAAGGAGCTGGTCTCCCAAGTGCGTTTTTCTCGACGAGAAGAACAAAATCAAGCAGATGAAGTAGAGTATCAGGAAGGCATTCCGACGCATTATCAATTCATTGATGACATGTGTATATGGGCGGGGTATTGCATACACCTTGCCCATTTTTTTAAATAGCAGTTGTAATCACACAGCGTTTTTGTTAATTGTCCTTCAATTTTAATGGCATGAGGCGCATACTGTATTGAGAACCAACCTGAAACAGATATTTTTAACCGGTCTTGCTGTTATTATTCCCATAGGATTAACACTCTACATTATCGTTTTCCTCATCGATACAGCGGATAGCCTCTTGAGAATAATCCCCGCAAAATACCATCCTGATTCGGTATTTGGTTTCCGTATTCCCGGCCTTGGCATAATTTTCACAGTGATTCTGATTTTTATCAGCGGTCTTGTCACGAAAAGCTTCTTTGGTCGTAGAATCATTCAACGGGGAGAAGAGCTTGTGGAAAAGGTGCCATTTGTGGGAAGTATCTATCAGGGTATTAAGAAGGTATCTGACGGAATGTTAGCAGATAGAAAAACAAGTTTTAAAAAGGTTGTCCTGGTAGAATTCCCGAGAAAGGGTGTGTATACGATAGGATTTATCACGGGAATGCCTGGGGGAGAAATCGAGAAGAGGTCGGGCCAGAAATGTTTCGGTGTTTTCTTGCCTACCACGCCTAATCCAACATCCGGTTATCTTATCATGGTACCGGAAAATGAATTGATTCAAATTGATATGTCAATAGAAGAAGCGTTAACCTACATTATCTCTCTCGGCATGGTGTCGTCGAAAGAGGGTCTGAGGGAATATGAGAAGTTGCCCCACGAAATGAACAGGAGAGAACGGCAGGAAGAACAGTCGAAGGATGGATAGCAATATCTGTGGAAAAGACCGGCAGGATCGACGTGTTGGAAATAGCCGGAGCATAATAAAGGACTAATTGAATGGAGAGGAAAGGTGGAGGATCTGATGAAATATCTCCCGCTTGAGAGAACCCTGAAATATAAGATCGCGGATCTCAGCCTTGCCGGGTGGGGCCGTAAAGAGATGGAGCTTTCCGAAAATGAGATGCCCGGCCTTATGGCTGTCAGGGAAAAGTATAGTCCCCAAAAGCCTTTACATGGGTTGAGGGTTACAGGGAGCCTGCACATGACCATTCAAACGGCAATGCTCATTGAGACCCTCAAGGAATTAGGGGCGGATATCAGGTGGGCATCGTGCAACATTTTTTCGACTCAGGATCATGCTGCTGCCGCAATCGCGAAAGCGGGGACCGCCGCCGTGTTCGCATGGAAAGGGGAATCACTCGAGGAATACTGGTGGTGCACGGAACAGGCCCTTACATGGCCCGATGGCACAGGTCCTGACCTGATCGTTGATGATGGTGGCGATGCAACGCTGTTTGTTCATCAGGGAGTGAGAGTGGAAAAGGACCCCTCTGTCCTTGGTCAAAAACAGGAGAGCAGAGAATTTCAGATTGTCATGGATCGAATAAGACATGGTCTGAAGGCGGATCCGCGGCACTGGCACAAGGTTGCTTCCAGGATCCGCGGCGTTTCGGAAGAGACAACAACAGGTGTGAACAGACTTCACCAGATGGCAAAGTCAGGTGAACTTCTCTTCCCGGCCTTCAACATCAACGATTCGGTCACAAAGTCTAAATTTGACAACCTTTACGGCTGTCGCGAGTCTCTCGCAGACGGCATCAAACGTGCGACGGATATTATGGTTGCGGGCAAGATGGTTGTCATTTGCGGTTATGGCGATGTGGGGAAGGGATCGGCTCAATCAATGAGAGGTTTCGGAGCCCGTGTCATTATCACCGAGATCGATCCGATTTGTGCTCTTCAGGCTGCCATGGAAGGATATGAGGTAAAAACACTGGAAGATGTCGTCGCGGTCGGAGATATTTTCGTTACTGCCACGGGATGCTGCGATGTCATTACCGGTGGGCATTTGGAAAAGATGAAAGATGAAGCGATCGTATGCAATATCGGGCACTTTGATAGCGAGATCGATATGCAGTACCTTGAGAAACATTGTAATAGAGAAAATATTAAACCCCAGGTAGATAGATGGATTCTCAAATCAGGACGGTCCGTCATCATTCTGGCTGAAGGAAGATTGGTGAACCTGGGGTGTGCCACGGGACATCCCAGTTTCGTGATGAGCACAAGTTTTACGAACCAGTGTCTTGCGCAGATTGAACTCGCCACGGGGAAATATAAAACGGGTGTATACACTTTACCGAAAAAACTTGATGAAGAAGTGGCGAGACTCCATCTGAAGCGTCTCGGTGCGAAACTGACAAGATTGAAGAAAAAGCAGGCAAAATATTTGTGTGTGAAAGTAGATGGTCCTTATAAACCCGGGTATTATCGCTATTGATCCCCTCTCATTCATTTTCAGGTTTTTACCCGCAGGAACATTGCGACGGACGCAGCGGTGAAGATCAGGTTGGTAATCCATGCCGACAGGACAGCTGGAATTGTTCCTGAACGACCCAGAGATAACGCAAAGGCATGGACGATCCAGTAAGAAAATCCGATGATGATGCCCACACCGATGCTCTGCATGACACCTCCACTCCTTTCGGACTTTATAAGGGAGAAAGAAATACCGATGATGACGAGAATGATGCTCACCATGGTGAAGGCGATCTTTCCGTGCAGGTCAACGATATAGCGTGTGGCATCATAGCCCTCTGATTTAATTTTCTCAACATAGCGGATGAGTTCGACGAATCCCATTTTTTCGGCTGTCTTTTGCACCTCACTGAAATCTGATGGTTTTTCCGGCAAATTGATCACTTTTTCGGGAATCCGCTCGAGCGAAGGGAAATCATTGTCAATAAACCTGGTAACAAGCAGGTTCTGAAAAATCCACTGTTCGTTTTTCCACTGGGCCTTTTCGGCATCTATCCTCGTCGTTAATCTGAAGTTTCTGTCTAAGTAATTAATTGTAATTCCGTGAAGAGTATTTGTTTTGGGATCAAACATCTTGAAGTTGTAAATTCCGTCATCTCCTCTGTACCAGAGCTGGTTTTGCTTGAAAGTACTTTGAGAATCCCGCTTTTGAATTTCTATAAACTTAATGTGGTCCGCCCTCTGATTACTGTACGGTGTGATAAATTCAGTAATGAGGAAGGCAAGAACGCAAATCAACACGGAGGCTATGATTACCGGGAGGGAAGTTCTGTAAAGGCTTATTCCGTTCGCCTTCATCGCAACGATTTCACTGTTTTTCGAGAGAGAGCCGAAAGTCATGAGAGCCGCTAGGAGCGCCGCGGCAGGAATCGTCTGTGAGATGATCATCGGGATTCTATACAGAAAAAATGAAGCCATCTGGGGCAGGGTAGCATTGTTGCTCAAAAACATCCGTATCCGTTCGAAAAAATCGACGATAAGGAAGAGGGAAATGAACGACACGAGGATGAGCACGAATAATTTGATGAATTCTTTCGATACGTAGCGGTCAAGTATTGTCATTATCTTTTCTGTTCCCCTCCGGGGATAAGTTTTTTCAGGAAGGCTGTAAATGAAGAAATGTCGATCGCCTTATCCTGTGCGGTCCTGATGAGAAGGTAAATGCCCACCGTGAGAAAAATCACGTTTGGCGCCCATGACCCGATGAAGGGAGAAAGCCTTCCCGTTTCCACAAGGGCCTCACCGCCAATCCTGAGCAGATAGTAGATCAACACGGTAAAGAGACCCACGGTGAATCCCCGGGACTTCACCGCTCGGTGCGACCGAATACCCAATGGCACTCCCAGGATGCCAAACACCAAACAGGCAAAGGGAACGGCAATTTTTCTGTTCAGTTCCAGGATTAATTCTCTGGAATCGGTTGCTTTGAGGGATATTGCTCTCAATTTTTCTGCAATCTCCGAGAAGGTCATCTCGGCGCTCGTCTTTGTTCTTGCCTTCTTTTCTTCAGCGAGGGAAGATTCGATATCAAGATTAACGTCATAGACGCCGAAATCCATCTTGCGATAATTCTTGAGATTTGTATCTACCGTATGGGTACTTCCTTTTTCAAGTCTCAGTGTCACACTGAGTTGCCCGGGATCTGAAACCAAATAGGCTCTCTGGGCAATGATGGTGTTAGGTTCCCTGCCAAACCTTGCGTCTGAGACGATTACTCCTTCCATGAAATTGCCATGTACGGGAATATTTTCCGCATAAAGGAGAATACCTTTAAAGTCATCGTTGAACACCTTCTCCTTGATTCCGACACTCGCTTTTTTCTTGGCAACGGCAAAGAGGAGGTTCTTCGTGGCAAATTTACTGTGGGGAACCAGATAGAGGCTCACAACTGCGGTTATCACAAATGCGATAAACGACGCGATCGTGATAGGATAGAGGATTTTGTACGGACTTATGCCTGATGCCTTGAAGATGGTAATCTCGTTATCGCCGGATAACCTTCCCAACCCGATCAGAATTGAGACAAGAAGCGATATGGGGATCGTAAAGACTAAAAATGACGGCATCAAGTAGAGAAACAGCCTTGATATGTCAAAAAAACTTACCCCTTTGTTGATCATAAGATCCATCAACTGAAGGATCTTTCCCATGAGGAGCACAAAGGTCAGGACGAAGACAATCATAAAAAAAGGGAATGTAATTTCCCGCAGGATGTATCGATCTATGATTTTAAGCATCCTTGTTTCCCTGCCTTGTATTCACATATCCGGCCGCTGATAGGTAAACTAACATAAATACAAAGAGTCTTGTCAAGAAAAAGAATGAAGTGAAGTCAATCGCTTCCTCTTGATTTAAGCAAAGTACCCTGATAATCCTTGTTGACCATGAAGAAGCATATACAGAATATCTTCTCCGAAGTGCCCCGCACCTATGAACTGGTCAATCATATTATGACCCTTGGGATGGATGTTCTCTCCATTTCCTTCGCCACTCGTAATATCAATATTACCCGTGATGATTTAAAATTCAGTTTTATCGAAATTCGGCGGGTTTTAAAAACTGGTGGAAGATTCGTCAATCTGGAAACAAGCCAACCGAAGTCTCACGTAATACGAAGTATTTTTCATTTGTATGTAAGGACGTTTGTGCGACCTGTTGGATATGCCGTATCTGGATCAAAATCAGCTTATGCCTATCTGTCAGACACAATACCGAAATTTTATCCCTCGGAGGAACTTCGCCGGATACTCATGGAGGCAGGATACCGGGATGTAGAAGTTCATAAAATACTTTTTGGCGTGGCGGCCATTCATATCGGCATCAAATAACAATGCGATCTGAAAATCTGATCACCTATACATATCATTGAATCCAGGTTCAAATTCTGAGGAATAGAGTCAAGTATTTTCTTTAGACACACTGTTAAAGTTGTAGATGGTTGTGGTGGTGCTTCAACCTTTTTTACTTTTTCATCCCAAAAAATTTCTTGACAATCACAGAAATAGTGGATAGTCTCTTAACCGGAATGGTTCCGAATAAGATATGATGACAAAAGAATCAATAATTCAAAAGCTGAAAGAGAAGGGGCTGAGACTTACGAGTCAGCGACTTGCCATAATTGATGTGTTGCTCAAGAAGGGGCATCTTCATCCTAGTGCACGCCTCATATACAAAGAAGCGAAAAAGAAAGGTATCTCTTTAAGCCTGTCATCCGTCTACGCAAACATAAATGAATTGTCCCGGTATGGAATTATCAAATCGCTTGAGTTTGATGGAAAAGAAAACCGCTGCGAGGGGAATCTTGAAGAACACATCAATCTTATCTGCGAACATTGCGGGAAGATCACTGATTTCGAAGTCCCTGTTTCTTTAGACCAGACAGAGGTGGCAAAAAAGACGGGCTTCATCATAATAAATAACAGGCTGGAGTATTACGGATACTGTCGAGAATGTACTAAGGACAAAGGACAACAAATTGCTGGTCGCAAACCGCACAGCACGCCCCTGTAAAGGGGTTTTTGTGTTTTAATTTTTTATAAATAATCTGGAGTCGTTCCGGATAAAAGGAAAAAGCTCAGCTGAAGTGTGAAAACCCACATAGTTTAAGTAAATCAAGATGAAAGGAGGAAATATTATGAACGAAGAAAGCAAGTCCCCGGTAACGGGTGGAGCACACAAACAAGCAACTGGCAGGGGCACATCGAACCCGGACTGGTGGCCCAATCAGCTGAATCTCAAGATCCTGCACCAGCATTCCTCCAAGTCCAATCCGATGGGCGAGGCGTTCAACTACGCCGAGGAGTTCAAGAAACTTGACCTGGAGGCCGTGAAGAAGGACCTCCGTGAACTGATGACGAAATCGCAGGACTGGTGGCCGGCGGACTATGGTCACTACGGGGGCTCTTCATCCGGATGGCGTGGCACAGCGCCGGCACATACCGCATGGGTGACGGCCGCGGCGGTGGCGGCAGGGGCCAGCAGCGCTTCGCGCCGCTCAACAGCTGGCCCGACAACGTGAACCTCGACAAGGCACGCCGCCTGCTCTGGCCGATCAAGCAGAAATACGGAAGGAAAATATCCTGGGCCGACCTGATGATCCTGGCGGGCAACTGCGCTCTGGAATCGATGGGATTTAAGACCTTCGGTTTCGCCGGTGGGCGCGAGGACGTCTGGGAGCCGGACGAGGAGGTCTATTGGGGCAGTGAGGACACCTGGCTCGGTGACAAGCGCTACTCCGGTGACCGGGAGCTCGAAAATCCGCTCGCTGCCGTGCAGATGGGCCTGATTTACGTCAATCCGGAAGGGCCGAGCGGCAATCCGGATCCGGTGGCGTCGGGCCATGACGTTAGAGAGACCTTCGCACGCATGGCGATGAACGATGAAGAGACCGTCGCGCTCGTCGCCGGCGGGCACACCTTCGGCAAGTGCCATGGCGCCGGCCCCGCGACCCATGTGGGTCCTGAACCCGAAGCCGCCCCCATTGAAGAGCAGCTTCGGCAGCGGCAAAGGCGGCGATACGATCAGCAGCGGCATCGAGGGCGCCTGGAAACCGAATCCCACCAAATGGGACTCGGGCTATCTGAGGGTGCTGTTCAAATACGAATGGGAACTGGTCAAGAGCCCGGCCGGCGCTCATCAGTGGCTGGCCAAGGATGTAGATGAAAGGGACATGATCGTCGACGCCCACGATCCATCAAAGAAGCATCGGCCAATGATGACCACGGCGGATCTCTCGCTGCGCTTCGACCCGATCTACGAGCCGATCGCGCGTCGCTACCTGAAGAACCCCAAGGAATTCGCCGACGCCTTCGCCCGGGCGTGGTTCAAACTGACCCACCGCGACATGGGCCCCCGCTCGCGCTACCTCGGCCCAGAGGTACCGGCAGAAGAGCTCATCTGGCAGGACCCCATCCCTGCTGTCAATCACAAACTGATTGATAAAAAGGACATCACCTCCCTCAAGGCCAAGATCCTCGCCTCGGGCCTGTCGATCTCGCAACTGGTCTCGACCGCCTGGGCGTCGGCCTCCACCTTCCGTGGCTCCGACAAGCGCGGCGGGGCGAACGGTGCCCGCATTCGTCTGGCGCCGCAGAAGGATTGGGAAGTAAACCAGCCTGCGCAACTGGCGAAGGTGCTCAAGACCCTTACAGGCATCCAGAAGGCGTTCAACAAAGCCCAGTCCGGCGGCAAGAAGGTATCGCTGGCTGACCTGATCGTCCTGGCCGGTTGCGCGGGCGTCGAGCAGGCGGCGAAGAATGCCGGTCACAAGGTGACGGTTCCCTTCACACCGGGACGCATGGACGCCTCGCAGGAGCAGACCGACGCGGCCTCTTTCTCCGTCCTCGAGCCGAAGGCGGACGGCTTCCGCAACTACCAGAAAACCAAATACGCCGTTTCGGCTGAGGAGTTGCTGGTTGACAAGGCGCAATTGCTGACCCTGACGGCACCCGAAATGACGGTTCTCGTCGGCGGCATGCGCGTCCTGGGCGCGAACTTCGGCGGGTCCAAGTACGGCGTCTTCACCAAGCGGCCAGAGACGCTCACCAATGATTTCTTCGTGAACCTCCTCGACATGGGCACGGTGTGGAAGACGACATCGGAAGATGCGAACATGTTCGAAGGGCGTGATCGCGTGAGCGGCGAACTCAAGTGGACCGGCACCCGTGTCGACCTCATCTTCGGTTCGAACTCCCAACTCCGGGCCTTGGCGGAAGTCTATGGATGTACGGACTCCCAGGAGAAGTTCCTGTACGACTTTGTAGCGGTGTGGAACAAAGTCATGAACCTTGACCGTTTCGACCTCGCCTGATCGTAGCCTAAACGTCTTCGAGGGCTTCTGACAGGATGAGATCTATACGCTGTATGGGACAGATGGGGAAATACCGACTGTTCCAGAACCGTCATCTTTTCTCCTCATTGGTCTTGGTGTAGCAGGATTGGCAGGTGTGGGGAGAAAGTTTAAAAATAGAAAAGAAACTGATTTTTACCATAGCAAGGCAGAGTCAATTGGCTCTGCCTTTTTTTACCAGTTTCCTCTTCCGTGCCGGGTAATGAAGACTTCCTCTTTGGATTCGGGGCATATGTTAAGGGTAAGAATTTCTTTAAAATAATCCATATTTGTTGACCTCATCCGATAAATCTGTTAATTGCAAATCCACAAAAACAGGATTTCCGGCGGCACATGCATATGCCGCAATATGGATCTGTAGGGATTTCTAACCCTGTCTGAAGATACTTTTTTGCTAATTGCTCCTGTGAGTGAGGTGACGAGTCGTGATTGATCTACATATACATTCGACATTCAGTGACGGGGAACTGATCCCCTCAGAACTTGTGAGAAGGTCCATGGCTGTGGGTTACCGTGCCCTTGCCATAACCGACCACGGTGATCATTCCAATATCGATTTCATCATCCCCCGTATTGTAAAGGTCTGTGAGAAGTTGTCAGGGGCTTATCACATAAAGGTCATTCCGGGGATAGAATTGACGCATGTACCCCCTGAGTATATTCCCGAATTGACACAGGAGGCCCGTCTCCTCGGAGCAAAGATCGTAGTAGTCCATGGGGAAACGATTGTTGAACCTGTGATTGAGGGAACGAACAATGCTGCCCTGCTGTCTTCCATCGATATTCTCGCCCATCCGGGATTAATTACGGAAGAGGAAGCGCGCCTCGCGGCAGGGAATTCTGTCTGTCTGGAGATCACCACACGCAAGGGACATAGTCTTACCAACGGGCATGTGGTGAGGATGGCGCGTCGCGCAGGAGCGCGTCTCGTGTTGAATACGGACAGCCATGCACCGCAGGATCTTACGGGGAAAGAAATGGCCATTAAAATCGCCACAGGTGCGGGCATGGCGGTGGAGGAAGTGGAGAGTATGTTCAGGAATTCCGAGATTCTTGTTCAGAGAGCATGGGAGAGGTGAACGGTCAGGTGTCGTGAGATACTTATGATTCCGGTAGCGACTGACAGGAAGACTTCGGATCCTTTGAGGGTATGTCTCTTAACCTATCGCGGTAATCCTGCATGCGGGGGGCAGGGGGTATATATAAAATATCTCAGCCGTGCGCTGCGAGAGTTGGGCCATCAGGTCGATGTGATATCCGGTCCCCCGTATCCCGATGTGGCTCAGCACGTGACGCTCCACCGATTTCCCAGCCTCGATCTCTATAATTCCGATCATCTGTTTAAAGTGAAAAAACTCAAAGACCTGAAGTCGCCGGTAAACCAGCTGGAATTTCTCATCATGTGTCTGGGGGGATTTCCGGAACCGCTTACCTTCGGCATGAGGGTATATCGTTACTTCAGAAGAGAGCTACCCCAATACGATGTCGTCCATGACAATCAGTGTCTCGCATACGGCGTATACAGAATATCCCGCATCGGGTATCCCACGGTCGCGACAATTCATCATCCCATAACCATCGACCGTGATACGGAGATGGCGGATGCGAAAACATGGCGTGAAAAGCTGAAGGTGCGACGCTGGTATGCGTTCATCGGAATGCAGATGAGGGTGTCACGTCGTCTTGCGAGAATAATCACCGTTTCCGAGTGTTCAAAGCAGGATATCGGCAGAACATTTAAAATACCGGCTCACAGGTTTCGTGTTGTTCCGAACGGGATCAATACCGACTTTTTTTATCCTCTGCCTCATGTGAAGCGTGCAAGAAATCATATCGTCGTTACGAACAGTGCCGATACCCCTCTGAAGGGGCTTTCCTACCTCCTCGACGCTTTTGCTTCAGTGAGAAAGAAGCGGGATATCAGGCTCACCGTTATCGGGTCGCCGAAGGAAAATGGAAGGGTGAGACATTTAGTCAAGGAACTGGGAATTCATGATTGCGTGACGTTTACCGGGAGAATCGAAAACGAAGAGTTTGCCGGGTACTATGCTGAAGCTACCATGGCAGTTATCCCCTCAGTCTATGAAGGTTTTGGAATGCCGGCGGGTGAAGCCATGGCATGCGGTGTTCCCGTGATAAGCACCACAGGCGGTGCGCTCCCGGAAGTCGTAGGAGATGCGGGGATTCTTGTCCCTCCCCGTGATAAGGATGCGCTGGAATATGCAATCGTTACATTACTCGACAACCCTGAAATGTGTGATCGTCTGGGGCGAGCGGGTCTCGATCGTGTGAAAAAAATGTACACATGGCACCATGCGGCGAAGAAAATCGAAGATGCATATCGGGAAACAATAGATGCTCACCGTTGATTTTAAAAAACTGGATCTGAAGCCAGGAAGTCGTGTTCTCGATGCGGGGTGCGGTACGGGACGTCATCTCTGTGAAGCCTTCCGTGCCCGGGGCGTTGATGTAATCGGTATCGACGTGAAATGGGGGGATCTCGCGAAAGCGAAGGGAATGCTTCATCTGATGAAGAATCGCGAGAGCGGGTCATGGATGATCGCCCTGGCGGATGTGACGAAACTGCCGTTCAAAGATGCATCGTTCGATGCGGTCATCTGTTCAGAGGTCCTCGAACACATTCCCGACGGTGTTGCCACCGTGGAAGAACTTCTGAGGGTCATAAAACCAGGAAAGGATCTCGTCGTGAGCGTTCCTTCTTATCTTCCGGAACGCATATGCTGGGCACTTTCAAAGAATTATCGGAAGGAGCCCGGGGGACATATACGTATATACAAAAAGAGGATATTACGGGATCTTTTGGAAAAAGCGGGTGCCAGGTGCTGGAAGATCAGTTACAAACATGCCCTCCATTCTCCTTACTGGTGGCTTAAATGTATTGTCGGCCATAATAATGACAGGTCACGACTGGTGAGGATATATAAGAGATTTCTGGAATGGGATATTGTAAATCATCCTCCATTGGTCAGACTGATCGATGAGTTTTTGAACCCGTTGATTGCGAAGAGCGTAGTATTGTATCTGAGAAAAGGATGGTGATATGCGACCGAATGTATCTCAAGCTGTTGCCGATATTTTTGTCGACGTCGATACCTTGGCCGCATTTATTGCGGGAATGCAGAAGAAAAATGGAGAAATTCCCTGTTCCCTCGGAGGGAAAACGAACCCGTGGGATCTTGTGGAAAGCGCTATGGGATTAAGCGTGGCCGGGCGAATGGCGGCGGCGGAGCGGGCATACGAGTGGATGAAGCGTTGTCAAATGCCTGAGGGGAGCTGGTACGCGAGCTATAGAGACGGGATTCCCGAAGATAGGACGAGAGATACCAACGTATCGTCGTATATTGCAGTCGGTGTATTTCACCACTACACGATCACCGGTGATGTGTCCTTTCTCAGGCACATGTGGCCAACGGTCAAAGCGGGGGTTGATTATGCACTCGGCATGCAGGATCCATCGGGTGTGATTTACTGGGCAAAAAATGGGGATGGGAATGTTGATCGCATGGCCCTCCTGACTGCTTCGAGTTCCGTCTATATGAGCATTAAATGTGCGCTTGCGATCGCATTTCTGCTGGGAAGGAAAACATCTGTCTGGAATGTGGGGCTTGAGAAGCTGGGCGATGCGATAAGGAACAGGCCCCATCTGTTTAACATGATGAAATCCCGTTATTCCATGGACTGGTATTACCCCATCCTCTGCGGCGCCGTGAGCGGTGCGGATGCGAGAAAAAGGGTTGATAGGTCATGGGACAAGTTCGTCGTACCGGGATGGGGGGTTCGCTGCGTCTCAGACAGGCCGTGGACGACTGTAGCAGAGACATCGGAGCTGGTAATCACGCTTGCTGCCATGGAAGAATATGATGAGGCGGCGAAGGTATTCAGCTGGATACAGGATAAGAGATACGATGATGGATCGTACTGGATGGGGGTTACCTTTCCCGATGCGGTCGTGTGGCCGGAAGAAAAAACATCGTGGACTTCAGCCGCGGTGCTCCTCGCCTATGATGCGTTGAATAACCTGACTCCCGCCAGTCGTCTGTTCAATCATCGTTTCTGGGATTTATCGGAACAATGGTTACTATGTCGTCGATGAGAGGAATTTTACGCCGGGAAACCTGAAGGGTTAAATTCATTGAAAAGGGATCACCGTCCATATTTCGTCAAACGTCTTGATCTTTCATTTCAGCAGTGGTACGCGAACCATTTTTTGCGTCCTCACTTTGATTATTTAGGAGAGGGGGCGTTGTTTCTGAGACCCTGGTATGTGGAATTATTCGGAGGACCTATCACAGTTGGTGACTTCGCGAACATCATCGCAACACCGGACAAGAGGGTGCGGTTGACTGTCTGGTCGAACATGGAAGCGGAGGGAAGTATCCATATAGGGAGGTTTTGCTTGATATGTCCCGGGGTTCGGATAAGTTCCGCTTTAGGGATATCGATTGGCGATAGCTGCATGATGGCACAGTCAGTGCACATCACCGATTCGGATTGGCATGGTGTGTACGATCGGGGCGAGTCCGTTGGCAAGTCAGCAGCAGTGAAAATCGGGAATAACGTCTGGTTGGGTGATAGCGCAATAGTATGCAAGGGCGTCACGGTCGGAGACAACAGCATTATCGGCGCAGGAGCGGTGGTTATCCGGGATATTCCCCCTGATGTCATTGCCGCGGGGAATCCTGCTGTCGTCGTTAAAAATCTTGATGCGGAAAGATCCGTGAGGACGAGGGCCGACTGGTTTGCGGAGCCCGATCTCTTAGCCGCTCAGTTTCGTGAGATCGATCGTGAGATGTTAAAGGGAAACTCACTCATAGGGTGGTTGCGCTCCCTGGTATTTCCGAAAAGGGGAGACTGAATGCGGGTTGCCGTGATAGCCCCACCGTATCCCCTGGAGGAGTGTCCTGCTCCTCCCCTGGGCGTGACGTATGTCGCCGCTGCCTTCGAAGCGGCGGGTGCCGATGTCAAAATTATTGATTACATAATATCAAAATACAGCCGTGAAAAGCTGATCCGTGAACTTGATTCCTTCAGCCCGCACATTGTCGGTGTTACCTCGGTGACAATGAATTTCCCTGTCGCTGTTGATATTGTGAGGGCCGTCAAGGCGTATGATGAATCCATATTGACGGTGATGGGAGGGCCTCATGTATCGTTCGCCGCCTTCTCCGCGTTATCTGCAAATCCGGAAATTGATGTGATCGTGACAGGTGAGGGAGAACGGACGATTCCCGAGCTTGCGACATGTGTCGCGAAAAGGTCTGCGCTCGGAAACGTAAGGGGTATCGTCTACCGGCACAATGGTGCGATTGTGAATACCGGATGGCGGGAATTCATTGATGATCTGGATACGCTTCCTCTGCCGGCGCGCCATTTACTGCCGCTTTCCCGGTATCAGGCCCTGGGTTATCCGATCAGCATCATCACCGGCAGGGGATGTCCATATTCGTGCATATTCTGTCTGGGGAGAAGGATGGTGGGGAAAAAAGTCCGCCAGAGATCAGCACCTCTGATCGTTGACGAAATGGAACAGATCCTTTCGTACGGACTGAACAGGATAAACATTGCGGATGACCTGTTCACATCGAGTAAAAAAAAGGTCAAAGAGGTGTGCAGGGAGATCCATGAGAGGGGATTGAGATTTGCCTGGAGCGCTTTCGCGCGTGTTGACACCGTTGATGGCGAAATGCTGGAGCTGATGCGCGATACCGGGTGTGACAGCATAAGCTTTGGTGTCGAATCGGGAAACCGGGACATGTTGAAACGAATAAAAAAGGGAATCAGCCTGGATGGCGTAAGGCATGCGGTGAAGCTCTGTAAAGAGGTCGGAATCGCTGCCCATGCATCATTCATGGTGGGACTTCCCGGAGAATCACGTGAAACGCTGGGTGATACCAGGGAATTTGCGGAAAGTCTGGGCATCATGTACGGATACCATTTCTTTTCCCCGTTCCCGGGAACGGAGGCAAGGGAATCCGTAGGCAGGTATGACCTGGAGATTCTTACGAACGATTGGAGTCGTTACGATGCGAACAGCGCGATCGTGAGAACGTCAAGACTGTCTCCGGATGAGATGAATGTATTTGTTGCCAGCTTCGATAAGGAGATGCAAGCACTCTGGGAAGAAAAGGTGAGGGGGTATCGTGAGGGAACGAATCTGCCTGAGGATGATCTCCGGGTGAAGGGACACTTCCGGACGCAGCTGGTCTATAAAATACTGTCGGAAGATATGATTGAAGACAGCGGTGAAGTGCCCGCTGATACTGCCCATTGTACATTGGGGGAAGCTTTCGGAGCACTCGAGAGGAGGATTGTTGAGAGAACCGGAGCCGATGAGAACTTGGTTCACGAAACGATAAAAAGTTTCGCTGTCTCAGGCTATATAAAATCGCGGGAGATAGGCGGACGTACCGTATGGTACTGGACACATAATAACAGGACGGATTGATACACTAAGCGCGCTGCAATATTCCCAGCGTATTCACCATCGGGAGTTCCCTGAAAAGACCTGAAGATACTGCAATGTGATAGATCCGGTACGGCGCCTGTCCCCCTTTCGCAGGATCCGGGAAGATGTCGTGGATGGCAAGAAAACCACCCGGCATGAGGTGTGATATCCAGTTGTGGTAATCCGAGGAGACTGCCTCAAAGGTGTGACTGCCGTCGATGAATACCATGCTCAGCGGTGTTGACCAGAGCCGTGAGACAACATCCGATCGGGCAACGATGGGGACAACCGTATCTTCCAGAGCAAGTTCACGAATCACTTTTCTGAAAATTCTGAATGTGTCGATTAATCCGGTTTCTCCGTCAACGAGATCGGGGTCAAAGAACTCCTCTCCCGGCTGCTGTTCCTCTGAACCTCTGTGGTGGTCAATGGAGAAGAGGATACCGCCGTTTTCCTTGCATCCCATTCCTATGTATGTGGCAGACTTTCCGCAATAACTGCCTATTTCCAGACAGGGACCGAATCTGCTGGCCGCCCGTCCCAGTTCATAAAGCCGTAGCGCCTCGTCGTCCGCCAGGAAACCCTTGAAAATAAAAGATTTTAACTTTTCAATGGAGGCCATATCTGTTGAGCCTTTCAGGAAAGAAGTATCTGTTGTATTGATATATATATTCATTCATATACTTACCGGGGTGCGGTATTGCAAGAGTCTATCTTCTGCGCCACAGGCTTTTCATGGATTTTTCATTGTTTCTCAAAAGAGGTTTGCTTCATCATATTTCCAAGAGATCCATTATTTTTTTGCTTGATTATATCAATATGTAGTGGTACTATCATACCCTACCCCAATATATTGATGAATATTGAACGGGATACAGAAGGTGCTTTCGTTCCGGAAAGCAGGGAGGGAGGTTTCTCATGCACGAAAAGATAAGAAAAAGAGACGGCCGCTTGGTGAAGTTTAATGCGGAGAAGATTACCAGTGCAATCGCCAAAGCAGGGGCAGCAACAGGAGAATTCGACGCGGCAGTGGCGAGAAAACTGACCATAAAGGTTCTCAACTTAGCGGAGAATCTTTTCAATGATACGATTTTGAATGTTGAGGAAATACAGGATATTGTTGAGGAAATTCTTCTTGGTTCTCCCTATCGCCGGACTGCAAAGGCTTATATCATATACAGAGATCAGCATGCAAGGTTGAGGGAGATTACCAACAAGATGGAGGTTGATTTAGTTGATCAGTACCTGAAGAAAAAAGACTGGAAGATTAATGAAAACAGTAACATGGATTATTCCCTGCAGGGACTGAATAACTATATATCTTCGGAAGTGAGCAAGGTGTACTGGTTGAACGAGATTTACTCGCCGGAGGTGAGAAAAGCCCATACGGACGGTGATTTTCACATCCACGATTTAAGTCTTCTTTCCGTATATTGTGTCGGATGGGATTTATATGATCTCCTCATTGAGGGATTCAGGGGTGTTTCCGGGAAGGTGGAGAGCAAACCGGCGAGACATCTTCGGAGCGCCTTGGGACAGGTAGTGAATTTCTTTTATACCCTTCAGGGAGAAGCAGCGGGAGCGCAGGCATTCTCCAATTTTGATACCCTTCTGGCACCCTTTATTCGGTATGACGGTTTGAGTTATACCGAGATAAGGCAGGCATTGCAGGAATTTATTTTTAATATCAATGTGCCGACAAGGGTAGGATTTCAAACTCCGTTTACGAATGTCACCCTCGACGTAACTGTGCCCAGGTACTATGCGGAACAGAATGTTATTATCGGTGGCAAGCCACAGAAGGAAACGTATGGTGAATTCCAGGAGGAAATGAATCTGTTCAATAAGGCGTTCCTCCAGGTTATGGCGGATGGAGATGCCAAGGGAAGAGTTTTTACGTTTCCGATACCGACGTATAATATCACAAAAGACTTTAACTGGGATGATGCCAATCTTGTATCCCTGTGGGAGATGACCGCAAAGTATGGTGTGCCTTATTTTTCCAATTTTATCAATTCGGATATGAAGCCGGAAGATGCCAGGAGCATGTGCTGCAGACTCCGTATTGATAACAGGGAATTGGAGAAAAGAGGAGGGGGCTTGTTTGGTTCAAATCCATTAACCGGTTCCATCGGTGTGATTACCATGAATATGCCGAGAATCGGCTACTTGTCCTCTACTGAGGATGATTTCATCTCCCGTCTTGAGAGACTGATGGTTATTGCCAAGGAAAGTCTCGAAACCAAGAGAAAAGTTCTCGAGAAATTTACGGAAGGGAATCTCTATCCCTACACGAAGTATTATCTCAGAGACATTAAAAAACGTTTTAATGCATACTGGAAGAATCATTTTTCAACGATAGGACTCGTGGGCATGAACGAAGCGTGTCTCAACTTCCTGGGTAAAAATATCGCGACGCCGGAAGGGCAGGAATTTACTCAGAAAATGCTGGATTTTATGAGAGGTAAACTTTTGGAATTTCAGAAGGAAACGGGGAATAATTACAATCTTGAATCGACTCCCGCAGAAGGAACTTCTTACCGTCTTGCGAGAATTGACAAGGTGAAATATCCGGATATGATCTTTGCCAATCAGAACAGCGGGAGTGAGCCCTTCTACACAAACTCATCTCAACTGCCGGTAAATTTCACAGATGATATTTTTGAGGCCCTTGACCTGCAGGATACCATCCAGTCAAAATACACCGGAGGGACTGTCTTCCATACATATGCCGGTGAGCGTATTCAAAATTCTGATGCGGTGAAAACACTTGTCAAGAAAATCTGCACATCCTACCATCTCCCTTATCTGACCTTCACGCCTACATTCAGTGTCTGTCCAACTCACGGATATTTGAGCGGTGAGAAGGACCGATGTCCAACCTGCGCGGAGCCATGTGAAGTATATTCGCGGGTGGTCGGTTATTTACGGCCTGTAAAGCAATGGAACCGGGGCAAGCAGGAGGAATTCAAAACCAGAAGAGCCTTCAACTTTTAAAATGCAGATCGGCGCCTTACAGAAGGTTTCATTGATAGAATACCCGGGAAAGATATGTGCGGTCGTATTTACCCAGGGGTGCAATTTCAAGTGCCCCTATTGTCATAATCCGGAGTTGGTAAAACCTGATTTGTACGGTGAGTGTCTGCGGGAGGATGAAATTCTTTCATTCCTTGAAAAACGAAGAGGAAAATTGGATGCCGTAAATATAACTGGTGGTGAACCAACAATTCAACATGACTTGATAGACTTTGTGAAACGTGTTAAGAAAAAAAGGTATTTGGTGAAAGTTGATTCAAACGGATCTGTTCCTGAGGTACTGAAGGCTCTCATAAAGGGAAAAGAGGTAGATTATATCGCGATGGATATAAAGGGGCCTCTTGATAAATATAACACGATCACCCGGTCTCAAATTCAAGAGGATGTGATTAAGGAGAGCATTGAAATAATCATGAGATCCGACGTACCCTATGAATTCCGCACAACAGTGTCGAAATCTCTATTGGGTGAAAATGACCTTCTGGAAATAGGTAATCTTATCAGGAATGCCCGCCTCTATATTCTCCAGCAATTCGTTCCTTCTAAGACTCTGGATAAAAAGTTTATGAAGGAAGAGACATACTCGCGTAAGGAGCTTGAATCTATAGCGCAAAAGCTCATACGGAAGATTCCCCAGGTGTTAGTAAGGTAATTTGTCGTGAAGACAACTCGATCGGGTATGGTGTCCAATGGATAAGGATAAAGGATCAGGTTCATTCAGCTTTACTGAGAATGAACAGATAAACCGCCTGCTAAGCAAGCTGGTATCCGACGTGAAAGGTTTTACGGAAAGTCAGCTTGATCAAATAAGGCGGCTTACCCAGATCGGCTCGGCTCTGTCGGCGGAGAAGAGACTTGACAGGCTCCTGGAAATGATCGTGGACGAAGCGAGAGAGTTTACCAGTGCCGATGGCGGGACACTTTACATTATGTCCGATGATGAGACGGAGCTCCAATTTGCCATCGTTCAGAACGATACCTTGAACGTCCGTATGGGGGGAACCGGTGGAAAGATTACCTGGCCGTCTGTAAGATTGCGGAATCCAGACGGTAGTCCCAATCATGCGAATGTTTCGGCTTATGCAGTCCTCACGGGCCAGGTGGTAAATATCGGTGATGTGTATCATGCCGAAGGCTTCAACTTTGAGGGTACACGAAAATTCGATGCCGAGACGGGCTACCGGTCGAAATCCATGCTGGTGGTGCCGTTACGTAATCATGAAAACGATATTATCGGTGTGCTCCAGTTGATAAATGCTCGGTTTTCAATAACAAATGAGGTTATATCGTTTTCAATAGAAAATCAGAAGATGACAGAATCTCTGGCGTCTCAAGCGGCAGTGGCTCTCTCCAATAATCGCCTCATTCAGGATCTTGAGAATTTGCTGGAAGCGTTTATTAAAACGATAGCCATGACGATTGATGAAAAATCACCTTATACCGGAGGTCATGTGCGCCGTGTTTCAGAATTGACGATGGCAATTGCGGAGAAGATAAACAATGCCACGGAGGGGCCTTTTGCGAATGTATCCTTCAATGAGGACAGATTGAAGGAACTGCGTATCTCCGCATGGCTTCACGATGTGGGAAAGATAACCACTCCGGAATATATTATTGATAAGGCAAAGAAACTGCAGACGATTTATGACAGAATTGAAACGTTGAAAATGCGCTTTGAAATACTCAAAAGAGACTATGTGATCGAGGTGTTAAAGAAGAAACTGGCAGGCAGGGATGATGCCGGTGAAGAAAAGGTCGATGGGTATGAGGCATACCTCGAAGAGTTGAAAAAAGAATTTGATTTTCTTGTCGATGTGAACACGGGAAGCACCTTTATGGATAAGCAGTTGATGGAGAAATTACAGAAGATAACTACGAGAAAATGGGTTATGAACGGACTCACGCAAAATCTTGCCGGCAATGATGAGTTTGACAACCTCAGTATACCCCAGGGTACTCTTACGAATGAAGAGAAAGAAATTATAAGGAATCATGTCACCGTTACGTATAAAATGCTTTCCCAGCTTCCCTTCCCTAAGAAGTTTCGGAGCGTTTCTGGTTATGCCTCCTTCCACCATGAGCGCCTTGATGGTGAAGGGTACCCCTTTGGTTTAAAAGGTACTGATATCCCCCTGCAGGCTCGAATTATAGCGTTAGCGGATATTTTCGACGCGTTGACGGCAAAAGACAGGCCCTACAAAAAGGAAAAGACTCTTTCTGAGGCGCTTGCGATCATGAGATCCATGGTTGAAGCAAATCATATAGACGGAGAGCTTTTTGACCTGTTTATCAAGGAACGCATTTATCTTGACTATGCACAGAAAGAACTTACACCGCAGCAGATTGATATGCGTTGAGACATCATAGAGGTGGTGTATTTCTGCCCGTGCGAGGCGCGTTCATCTCACGTTTCTCAATGGATTTTATCTCTTTTTCTATTTCCTGGGATTTTTCGCTGTCTGAGGGAAAGTATTTCTGGGCTGCTTTAAAGTGAAACAAAGCGCTTTCCCATTTATTCTTTTTCTTGAAATATCTTCCGAAATTAAAGTGTGAATTCCCCGGATCGTTGTTTTTTCCGTATGCGGTAGCAATGCTGTAGTATATATCCACGTTTTCTATATTTTTCTTCTCCATTTTTTTGTAAACGTCCAGAGCGGAGGCGTAATCGCCTCGCATTTCGTAGGATCTCCCCAGATAGAGGATCGTATCGTCATTATTGTCATCGAGGGCGAGTGCCTTTCGCAGCAGTTCAATTGATTCGGATGTTCGACCCATTTTGTAGTAAATGATGCCAAGATCCCTCACGATGTCTTCATCATGGGGAGCGCGATTCAGTGCTTTATGAAGATTTGCCAGTGATTCAGTAGTTTTCCCCAGCCTTTCCTGAATTACCGCGAGGCCGTAAAGCGCGTCGATATCGTCGGGGTTCTTCTGTAATTCGTTCTGGAAGTGTTTGAGACTGTGATCTAAGTTTCTCTCCCCGAACATGAGAACGGTCTGAATGCGCTTTAAGTTTCCGATGATATTTTCTGCGCCACTGGAAGTATATGTCGTGTGCAGCATCGCATCTAAATACCTGATCCTTTCGTCAGTGCCCGGATGGGTGAGAAAGTACGAGGGTATAGAACTGGAATAGAATTCATACCTCCTCATTGTCTTCAAGAAGTCGAGCATGGCTTTCCCATCATATCCCGCGCTCACCAGGTAATACATGCCGATCCTGTCCGCTTCCTCCTCGTGTTCGCGGCTATACTTCAAATTCAAGCTTGTCGCCGTTGCTATGGAAAATCCGGTTACTGCGGCGGAGAGATCTCCGCCTCCCAGGAAGGCACCTGCAAGGATTGCAGCAAGTGTGGCAATACCCACCTTCTGAGACTTCTCGATGATGCTTGCAATGTGCCTTGAGTTCACATGGGCAATTTCATGAGCAAGCACACCTGCGAGTTCGCTTTCCTTGTCCACTAGATTTATGAGACCCCTGTTGACGTAGACGTAGCCGCCGGGGGTGGCAAAGGCATTAATTGCGGAACTCCTGATAACGGAGAAGCGGTATTCAAAAGGGGCTTTATCGGAGCCGGAAAGGATTTTATTGCCGAGTTGATTGATATAGGAGACGATCTTCGGGTTGCGGATGAGGACGTTGCTTTTTTCTAATTTCTCGTAGAATTCTTTTCCTAACTTTTTTTCATCCTCGATGGTGAATGATGCGGTCACAATGCCCCTGGTATGGAAAAAAAACAGCACAAAGGTAAAGAAGAAAATAATAATCTTTTTGAGAGAAAAATGGATGGGGCAATTCATATAACGGTTGTCCTCAGCAAAAGCTTCCTCCGCGTAATAATATCTTTTTTATGGCTCGTAATCAAGAAGTCGTTTGATGGTGGCTGGAATGTGAAATGATTCGCGAGGCATATGTATCATGATACGGGACATGTACGGTTCTTTCATGTTGTGAAATGGAATGCTTGTATGTTATAGCGGGCCTGACCTGCGGTGCTGTATGCATTGGCGGTATTCGGAGAGAGGAAGCGTCTGGACATGCGTGCAGATATAAAAAGGGGATTGATTATCACGATTGACGGACCCGCCGGTGCGGGAAAAAGTACTGTCGGAAGACGTCTTGCAGAGCGTCTCTCATATATCTATTTAGATACGGGAGCCCTTTACAGGGCGGTTGCATTCAAGGTGCTGCAGGAAGGGATTTCTCCGGAAAGCGAAGATGACATATCGGAACTCTGCGGAAAAATCAAGGTTCATCTCGAGAACAGAAACGGTGAATTGAGGGTCTTTGTGGATGAACAGGATGTTACCGAAAACCTGAGGACCGAGCAAATTGGACTCTTAGCTTCAAGAGTTTCCGCGATTTCTGTCGTGCGAAAATCCCTTCTTCCGGTTCAGCGGGGGATGGGAACAAAGGGTCGGATTGTTGCGGAAGGAAGAGACATGGGCACGGTGGTTTTCCCCGATGCCGATGTGAAGTTTTTCCTCGACGCCGGCCTGGAGGAAAGAATCAGAAGGAGGTATGAGGAACTTGCGAGAAAGGGGGAAAAGGGGGATTATCGAGAAGTAGAGAGGGACTTGATTAAAAGAGATTCTCAGGACAGGGAAAGAAACGTAGCACCATTGATAATTCCGGATGACGCGGTGATCATTGATTCTACAAATATTTCCATATCAGAGGTTGTGGAAAGAATGATGTCTGTGATCATGGATCATGACCGGTTCCGCGTGCGCAGATGAGCATGGAAAAATACCGCCAATATCGTCATGTCGATTCCATGAAACAATTGATTTTCTTTAATTCGCTTGATATTTCACAGTCAGTGTGTTAGTTGGACGATTCTAAAGTGTTTTTTATAAAGATTCAGGGGGTAATGGTTAATGGTTAACAATGGTAACTTAATATCTGAAGAACAAAGCAAAAAAGAGGAGAAAGCGAATGAGGAGGTTCCTGTTGAAATTGCGGCGACTCCGATAAGTACGGGAAAAGAAGAAGATATCGGGTTTAAGGAGCTTTACGAGAAAAGCCTGCAAAATGTTCAACTTGGAGAAATCGTAACCGGTAAGGTTGTGCAAATAAGTAATGATGTCGTCATGGTGGATGTGGGATGGAAAACGGAAGGTTATATTCCCGCGAGAGAATTGAGAGATGAAAAGGGCGATGTTAACGTCTCGGTCGGTGAGCAAATCGAGGTACTGGTTGATAGGAGAGATCCTGACGGGAATCTGGTTTTATCGAGGGATAAGGCGGTCAAAATCAAAGTATGGGATGATGTGAGAAGCGCTTGTGAGCAAAACACCCCGATCGCGGGTGTGGTCATGCAAAGAGTGAAGGGAGGTCTGTCTGTTGACATCGGAATTCCCGCTTTCCTCCCCGGGTCCCAGGTTGATGTTCGTCCGGTGAGGGATCTTGATAAGTTTGTCGGACAGACGCTCATGTTTAATGTTCTCAAATATGACAGAAAAAGGAACAATGTCGTATTATCAAGAAGATCGATATTGGAGCATGAAAAAGAGCTCGCAAAGAGAAAAACCCTCGAAAGTATTGAAGAGGGTAAAATTATGGACGGCGTGATAAAAAATATAACTGATTACGGCCTCTTTATCGATTTGGGAGGTATCGATGGTCTTCTTCACGTGACCGATATTTCATGGGGGAGGGTAACGCGTCCGTCAGAACATTTCTCAAAAGGAGAGAGCATAAAAGTAAAAGTACTTTCCTTCGACAGGGAAAAGGAACGGGTATCTCTGGGGCTTAAACAGTTGATGGATAATCCGTGGGAAACAATCAGTGAGAAATATAAACTGGGGACGATAGTAGAAGGCAAAGTGGTGAACCTGACAGACTACGGGGTGTTTGTAGAACTGGAACCGGGAGTGGAAGGCCTCGTTCACATTTCAGAAATGTTCTGGACGAGAGAAATAAGACATCCGTCGAAAGTATTATCTGTCAGTGAGATGGTAAAAGTGATGGTGTTGGACATTAATCAGGAGACAAAGAGGATTTCCCTCGGGTTGAAACAAACAACGGCAAATCCCTGGGAGGCACTGAAGCAAAAATATCCCGAGGGGACAATTGTGAAGGGTGTAATTAAGAATATTACGAATTTCGGGTTTTTCGTCGGCATCGAAGATGGAATAGACGGCCTTGTTCATGTCTCCGATATTTCATGGAAACAGAATGTGAAGCATCCTTCTGAATTGTTCAGAAAGGGTCAGGAAGTAGAGGCAATGGTTTTGAATATTGATGTCGACAATGAAAAGTTTTCCCTCGGCATCAAGCAGGTCGACAAAAATCCGTGGGATGAGAAGAACTTCAAATACACACCAGGTTCAATTATCAAGGGCAGGGTGACTAACGTCACTGAATTTGGCATTTTTGTGGAGTTGGAGGAAGGAATAGAAGGCCTGGTTCACATATCGGAGCTGAGCCAGAAGAGGGTGAAGACGTCAGCTGAACTGTATGTCGTCGGGGATACGGTATCTGCTGTTGTGAAAAGCGTTGATCTGTCGAACAGGAGGATCAGATTAAGCATAAAGGATTATGAATCGGCGTCTGAAGGAAACGTTATCCATCAGTACATTAACAACAAGGAGAATGTTGGTTCGAATCTCGGCAAGGTTATGGCTGATGTGAAAATTGTAGATACCGAAAAAAGTTGAAACGGGAGCAATTCATGAGAAAACATCCCGTGCTGTTTGGCATTATCATTTTGACATTCATAGGAATAGTATTTTTTACTCTGATATACCTCATAAGTTCTGCAGGTGTTGAGAAACGGTCTTTTGCGCTGAGTAATAAAGTAGGCGTGGTAAAAGTCGAAGGATTTATTGGCGATTCATATGAAGTCGTTGAACAGATAAATCAGTTCGATAAAGACGACAGCATAAAGGCCCTGATTGTCAGAATCGACTCACCCGGGGGGGGAGTGGCCGCTTCCCAGGAGATATATGAAGCGGTTGCAGATATCAAAAAGAAAAAGAAGGTCGTTGCCTCTATGGGATCTATTGCCGCTTCGGGAGGTTACATGATTGCCTGCGCGGCTGATAAAATTGTCGCAAATCCCGGAACCGTGACCGGAAGCATCGCCGCAGTGATTCACTTTGCAAATGTGGAAGAATTGATGAAAAAGATCGGCCTGAAATCATCGGTGATTAAAAGTGGGAAGTATAAAGACATCGGATCTCCTGTGAGAGAAATGACGCCGGATGAAAAGGTTTTGATGCAGAACCTGGTGGATGACATATCAGATCAGTTTATTGATATGGTATCAAGAGACAGGAAGATCCAGAAGGAAGATTTGAAAAAAATCGCGGACGGAAGAGTATTCACCGGCAGGCAGGCCTACAAGCTCGGCCTCGTTGATCATATTGGAGATATGGGATATGCCATAGATCTTGCAGGGGAAATGTCTGGAATAAAAGGGAAGCCGGAAGTGGTGCACGCGAAAAAGAAGGGATTGAGGTTATGGGAGTATCTTTTTCGCGATGTTTTTTCCGCGCTTGAGGAACAGGTGCAGTCAAGGATGTATCGGTTTCACGGCATTCAGTATCTCTCGCCCATAGTAAACTATCCAAAGAGTTTCAGTAATGACGAAAAGTGAATTAATCAGGAAGGTTCAGGAGAGAATAAGTGATTACCCTTCCAGGGACGTGGCATACGCGGTACTTGTGGTATTCGATGCGATGGTCAGGGCATTGATAAGAGGTGAGAGAATAGAAATCAGAGATTTTGGAAATATTACAGTCAGGCATCGCAGATCGATACGAGGAAGAAATCCCAAGACGTCTGATATTATAGAACTCCCCCCGAGGAAGATACCGTTCTTTAAAGTGGGGAAAGAGCTCTATGATATGATAAACGGCAGGAAGGGATTATGAATAATCCCATTCGTTGTCTGGCGATGCGAAATCCTTAAGTTGTTCCCGTCTCTTTTTGTGCTGCAGTTTCTTAAGAGCTTTGGCTTCTATTTGCCTTATCCTTTCGCGGGTTACACCCATCATTTCACCGACTTCTTCAAGGGTAAACGGTCCATAATTACAGGCGACCCAGGTGCAATTCAAAAAAGTCTCGTTTTTCAGTCGCCATTCACACGTGGTGTCCTGGCATATTTCTGATATCAGTTGGCCTGTTTTTTTACATTTATACGTGTTGATCAATTTTTAACCCCTCGTAGTGATGTTATTTGCGGTGATGTAAAAAAAGAACGGTCGTATATTATTCATTCTCCATGCATTTGTCAATGCTCAGGAGCTAAAATAATATCTGTGATTTCTGATATTTATCCATTATTCGGTATTTGTGTATTCCGTACGATTCTTAAGACGGCAGAGACGGTGAATCAAGGCGTCTCTCTCGAGTATGCTTAATCTTGAAGACTTGAGAATCCCGCTCACAATATTAATCGCCCCGTGAAAATCGTGAGCCCTGTGCTCGAACCACTTGGCCAACTCTTCCGCGGCAAAAACATTCTCCGGATCGTCCTTCAGCATTGTCTCCCATATTCTTATCGCTTCATTCCAGCGTCCGTCGCGCTTGTGCATCAATGAGAGCTTTTTTCTCGCTTCCAGGGCAATCATAGTGTGTTCCGAGTTGATCAATGAATCCAATAATTTTTTTGCATCCGTATGATACCCCCTGTCTAAGAGAAACCGGGTAACGGCTAAGAGGTCGTGATGTCCCGTCTGTTCACTCTCGGGATCGCATTTTGTCATTTCCGCTAAATGAACCGCCAAGGCGGCCATGGACATCACATCGAGGCGGTTGTGTTCAAAGACATCTACCATCAGGCGTGGATCGCGTTTTCTCAGCCAGTTGAAGTATCGCATCGGGATTTCGCTCGCCGGGAGATCGTCCTCACGGCGGAATTCAAGAACCTCACTCTCAAGTGTGGAGAGCCGGCTGTTGTCTAAGCGATGGCCTAACAGACGGCGGGACGGATAGAGAAGGTCCAGGTGAGGAAATCCGGAAAGGGGATCCGGCAGTCGGTTCAAAATAAAGCGTGTTGTGAGGAGACCCACATCGAATACCTTGCCGTTAAATGTCACGAGAAAACGTTTTTCTTTTACGATATCGGTCAGAAATTTCAGGGAGGCCCGTTCTTCCGAAAAATCCCGTGCGAATATCTGTTTCGTGACGAATGTTTCATTATCGAACCAGCCGATTCCGATAAGGAAGACGAATGTACCGGTACCGCCGGAAAGACCTGTCGTTTCCGTATCTAAAAACAGGGCGTCCCCGCACTGGAAGCGAGAAAGATCAGGCCGATTTGCCAGGAGCGCGGCGGCATTCATATCCAGGGCGGAAATTTCGCTGATGCAACGTCGCCCGTGATAAGAGGAGGCGGAGTGAAAGCTATGGGCGACGAAGAATCTTCCGTATGCATTTTCCAATTCCTCCCCCTGAACCATGTCCGATAAGTCAGCGGCTCTGCCTCGAGGTATGGGGGGATGTGCGGTTGCGGTGTGGGGCCGGCGCGACATAACAGTTTCTACGCGCCGCCGGAGATCGCTGATTTGATCGGCACGTGCCTGTCTTTCCTTCTCCGGGATCTGTTCGCCGGTAATGCGCCGCAGGCGCTTTATTGTGCTCATATGTTCTCTGTTATCAGTTCAATGATTGCAAGGGCCGTTTCTTTTGCGGCTGGGCCGACTTCGAGTACCGGGCCCACGCAGCTCGGGCATCCGTGAGTACACGTACAGCTCTCTATCAGATTGCGCGCCGAGGTCAGGAGACGGTCGTGTCCTTCGTAAAGGAGGTCTGAAAAACCGATTCCCCCGGGATATGCATCGAAGATGAATACGGTGGGGTCGAAGGCGTCAATCATTATGTCTGTCATACCCGGAGTGATTTTCGGAGACGCCGTGATGAGGCGCGATCCGGTTCCGTGGCGGACGAACCATTCACCGCTCTTGTCGCCTATGCATCGGTCGATGTCGTGTAAGTCCGCCATCAACAGTATCGCCGCCAGATGGTGGAGGCTGTATGCAAGTCCGGACAGGCCATCGATGAGATCAGCCTGCGTGTAGGGCAGCCGGTTCAGCAGGTCTCTCGGGATCGTAAACCAGTAGCTGGTCGTATGCATGTCTTTTTCCGGGAGGCTTACATCACCGTAGCCGAGGTTTTCCGAGGTATAGAACTTTACCTTTTTATATCCCACGACCTTGCGCACCACCTGCACCTCGCCGTGTTCGACGATTGTTTCTTTCCTCTGTTTACTGAAGAAGCTGTCAATGACACGGACGTTCGTATAGGTCATGGCATCGGTGAAGTAGTCAACGTCGACCTTGCGGACGTACGCCGTCTTTCGTTCAAGATCCAACTTGTCCACGTGATACTGCTGCGATTCTACCATGTAGATGGCCTCATCATGGACGGTTGTGAAGGCGCTGTCCCAGTCCACCTCGGCGACGACTTGATGCGAGCCTGCTTCCGTCGCATCAATCACAACCACGTTTTCCGGGTTGATGCACCGGAGACTCACCTCATCGGCGGGATAACTCTCCGCCGTCCAGTGCCATCGTTCATCAACCTTGTGTAGCACTCCTTTTTCTTCCAGGTAGTTGAGGAGTTCCTCCAGATTTTCCTTGCCGAAATGTTCTCCTTTCTCAAAAGGAAGCTCGAAGGCGGCACTCTTCAGGTGCTGGAGAAGGATGAGAAGGTTGTCGGGGTTGATCCGGCAATGTTCAGGTGACTGGGAGAAAAAATACCCCGGATTTTCGACAATGAACTGGTCCATGGGATTGCTCCGGGCGATCATAATGGCAAGACTGTGTCCCGTCCTGCGTCCGGCTCTGCCGGCCTGCTGCCATGTACTGGCGATGGAACCGGGATACCCCACCATTATGCAGGATTCCAGATCTCCGATGTCGATGCCCAGTTCCAGCGCGTTGGTACTTACCACACCCATGACATCTCGGTCGCGCAACCCCTGTTCAATCTGTCTCCGGAGGTTGGGTAGATAACCGCCCCGGTAACCCGTGACGAAATGCGTGTCGACCGGTTTTCCCTTTGAAAAACGGTCTTTCAGGTATTTGGTAAGAATCTCGACATTCAGGCGGCTCGTGGCAAAGACGATTGTCTGGATATCGTTTTCGATGAGTTTCGTTGCAACGATCCGGGCCGGTGTCATGGCAGACTGGCGGATGCCAAGTTCACGGTTGACGATGGGCGGGTTGTAGAGGATGAACGTCTTCGAAGCTCTCGGGGCACCGCTTTGCTCGATGAGCTCCACGGGCCTCTCCAGGAGGCGCTCTGCATGTTCCTTCGGGTTGGCAACGGTTGCGGAACAGCAGATAAAGACGGGTTTTTGTCCGTAAAAGCGGCATATCCTGACGAGACGCCTTATTACGTTTGTCAGGTGCGAGCCGAAAACACCCCTGTAGATGTGAAGCTCGTCGATGACAACGAATTTGAGATTGGTGAAGAGCTTCTGCCATTTGGTGTGGTGCGGAAGTATCCCCGTGTGAAGCATATCGGGGTTGGTGACGACGACATGACCCTGCTTTCGGATTGCCTGGCGCGCATCGTCGGGGGTATCTCCGTCGTAGGTGTATGTCTTGATGTCGGTTCTCAGGTCGGTAATGAGACTGTGAACCTCGTGCATCTGATCCTGGGCCAGGGCCTTTGTGGGGAAAATATAGAGAGCCCGTGTTTCCGGTTCGTCAAGGATGCGATTTATCACCGGAAGGTTATAGCAGAGCGTCTTTCCGCTCGCGGTGGGTGTTACCAGGATGACATCACGGTGATTGTGTATGAGCTCTACAGCCTCGGTCTGGTGACTGTAGAGCTGAAAGATTCCGCGTTTTTTCAGGACCGATTGGATTCGGGGATGGACCCAATCGGGAAAGGGGGTGAACCGGCCTTCAGAGGAAGGTATTTCCTTCAGCGCCCGGACATTTTCCATGAACCGCCGGTCGTTTTCCATTCGGGATAAAAGTTCCTTGATGGACAACACAGACATGGCGATTGCTTATACTACGTCTTCGAAAATTCTTCCACAACCTTTCTGTACTTTTCGTGGATCATATTTTTATCAAATTCCCAGAACTCTTTGAGCATGGCGGCCTGTTCCTCGGCGGTGAAATAATCCAGAATAGGGAAAAAGAAGTGCTTATCCTCCTTTTCAATGTGCTTTGGGTATAATTCGGAAAGCTCCTTCAGGCACGAAATAACATCAGTGATACTGTTTTTATCGCCACCGAGATATTTTCTGTTGGCCTCCAGCAGTCTGCCTACGGTTTTCCGTGCGAAGATGTGTTCCTCCACCAGCTCCCGCATTATTCTGTTATGTTCCGGCGACAGTCTCTTTTTTTCGAGATCCCGGAAAAGAATATCTTCTTCTTTCCCGTGATGGGTTCTATCTGCGTATGTTCTGAAGAAGTCAACGGCAGAGGCGATGAAGACCGTATTGACAGCGTTCTCTTCTTTGATTCTGTTGATTTCCCGGGTGAACAGGCCAGCCATTTTTTCAATGAGCCGGTGTTCCCACATTAAAGGCCCGATCGGTTTCATGATACTTCCCTCGTTTTATCTAAAAATTATGTTGTCAAATCCTCCAGTGGTTATAACTCCGCATGCCGGTCGGCGGAACAGGCGTCTCACCTGTCCCATCGGTTCCGATATCTCCTCAACCGAGTATTGTCTTCAGATCCTCTTCCGGCGTTGTAATCGGTTTGATGTTGAAATTTTTCACCAGGACGTCGAGTACGTTGGGTGAAATAAAGGCTGGCAGTGTCGGGCCGAGGCGGATGTCCTTGATTCCGAGTGCAAGCAGCGTGAGGAGAATGGCGACGGCCTTCTGCTCGTACCATGACAGGATCATGGAAAGGGGGAGATCATTCACGCCGACGCCGAAGGCTTCGGACAGAGCCGCTGCGACCTGAATAGCCGAATACGCATCGTTGCACTGTCCTATATCAAGCAGACGGGGGATGCCGTCTATGTCACCGAGGTCCCTGTCAAAGAAGCGGAATTTCCCGCAGGCCAGGGTGAGGACGACGCAGTCATTCGGTACCTGTTCCACGAATCTGGTGTAGTAATTGCGGCCCGGTTTGGCCCCGTCACAACCCGCAACCAGAAAGAAATGGCGGATGTTTTTGTTCTTCACCGCGGCGATGATGTCATCGGCGACACTCAGGATGGCGTTCCTGCCGAATCCTGCCATGACATACCTGCCGTTTGCATCGGCGGTGAAGCCGGGGAGCTCCAGAGCTCTTCTGATCACCGGGGTGAAGTCCCGGTTCGAAACATGAGTAACATCGGGCCATCCTACCTGTCCCGAGGTAAATATGTTTTCTTTATAGGCAGGCTGGGGCCGCTGGATACAGTTCGTCGTCATGAGGATAGCCCCGGGGAACTCGGCGAACTCCTTCGCCTGGTTCTGCCAGGCCGTTCCGTAATGGCCGTAAAAATGTTCATACTTCTTGAGTCCCGGATAGCCGTGGCAGGGAAGCATTTCACCGTGGGTGTATACATAAATTCCCTTACCCTCGGTTTGCTTGAGGAGTTCTTCCAGATCCTTGAGGTCGTGCCCCGACACCAGGATCGCCTTTCCCTTCTTTGCACCTAAGGGTACCTTTGTCGGTGCGGGGTGACCGTAGGTGCCGGTATTAGCGGCATCCAGGAGTTCCATGGCTTTCAGGTTCGTTTCACCGCATTTAAGAACAAGATCGAGAGACTCTTCGAGATTTAAATTTTCGTTCGCAAGTGCCGCCAGCCCTTCATGGATGAATGCATAGACGACCTCATCCTCCTTGCCCAGAATCCGGGCATGATCCGTATAGGCTGCGATACCTCGCAGTCCGAACAGGAGGATGTGCTTTAATGAAAGAATATCGGGATTCGCGGCAGGGTAGGATTTCAGGCCGACTTTCTCACCCTGCGCACCCAGAGCTTCGAGTGTACCGGCAGGCTGGAAGAGAACAGATCTCCGGGACAGATCGACCTTACCACTCGCGGCCCTGACTTCCTCAATCAAAGTATCCCTGTATGTCACACATTGATGAATCACCGGGGCGAAACGTGCGGGATCGAAGTTGACATTGGTCACAGTGGTAAAAAGGGCCTCGCAGGTAAACACATTGATGTCTCTGTTAGTAATACCTACCTTTCTCGCCTCGACAGCGGCAATTGAAAGACCGGTCAGGGCGTACGTCAATAAATCCTGCAGGGAAGCGACTTCCGGCTGTTTCCCGCACACGCCGGATTTCATGCATCCCTCACCTTTTGCGGTTTGTTCACATTGGTAGCAAAACATAATGGCCTCCTTTCAAAAAATCTGATGGCCTCTTATGTCATGACGGTTCACAGATGTCCTTGACCTATGTCAAATGATATGAAGAAATTTAAAATTATTTTCTGAAAAGAGCTTCCAGTTTATCTCTCGCTGCATCTTTGCCCCCCTTTGCCAAATCATCGGGATGGGCATCTCGGAAGACGAAATAATCGCAGAAGGTGCTACGATCCTTGTCGAGCACTCTGTCCGCCTGCGTTTCCCGGCACTGGTTGTATACCCCCGGGTCGTAATGGCGGCAGTTGAGGCAGCACCTGAGTTCGGCACTGCAGAAAGGGCAGACGTCTTTCCTCCCGATCATTTTGTTGAGGACAACCTCTTTTTTACACTTATGACAAATCTTCATGCTAATGTAAATCTCCACCGGCAGAACACATTATCAGGCCGCGGGTCCGGTGGTGCGAAAAGGCATTCCACCTGGATTCGTTCATCGATGATACGGGCGAAATTCGTAAATTCGTGGCGGTGCATCTCTTTGCAGGAGAACTCCGGCAATCCTCGCGCGATCCTGGCGGCCTGGGTTGCACAATGAGGCACGGTGATGATGACCTCGTCTTCCTTTTCTTCGATTTCGTATCCGATAATGATGCTCCATGGGAAGAACTTCTGGGCCATTACAAAACCGCGTAGTCCTTTTTCTTCGATCCGGAAACGCTGACGGATATCTCTGGCTGCCATTCCCGCTACCTTTGTCCAGACCCTCTCATTAATCTTTTCTGCCGTTTGCTGATCGAACGCGTCCGATACGAAGAGAAACCAGAATCCGTCAACCACCCGGTAATGCCAGAGGAGAAACTCCAGGTAGCTCTTCACCTCGGAAAGACTCATCTCCTCAAAAAGGGAAAGATCCATAGGCTGTACTTTCTTCATGTTATCGGTATTCTTCCCTGACGGGATAAAACGCGTCAATAAGCCGGGAGTCAGTAATCGATTTACCTTTGTGTTTTACATTTGCTGGAATGACTACCACCGATCCCGGCTCCATGATTTTTGTTTCACCATCGGCCGTCAATTCGAATGAACCTGAAATCACCGTGGTAATCTGCTCGTGGGGATGGGAATGTTCAGGCAGGGGAGAGCCGGCTTTAACGTTCCAGAACGCAAATGTCATGTTTTGGGAATGTACCATCTTTGCTCTGAATCCCGGGACGATCTCTCTTTCCTTAACATCTGATAAATTAATGAATGCCATTATATAACCTCCTGTAAATTTGATGAAGAGAACCTTTTTGCTGTCATTGAAGGTCTGCCCGAACGAAGCGAGCAAACAGCATTTGTTCGAAACAGAGTTTTCTTTCCTGTAATCACTTCTGAGTTGGCTGGTATTTTTTATGGGGAGTGTAGATGAAGTTTCTCATGTATTCAATGAATTTTTGACATGAAAAATGGGTTCCTTTGATTTATAATTCACCTTCCTTTTACTTTCTTCGTGGAGTAATTCACGTTGAAAAATAGCACATGTTAAAAAGTACTGAACAAGACGCGGAAAGAAGGTAGCGCGTGGAGGGTAGTCAGGAGCTTAAAGGTTGGAGTCCTTATCTCGCCGGGGCATTAACGGGGTTGCTGCTGGTGTTCTCCGTCTGGTTTGCGGGAAAGTATGTCGGCGCATCAACGACCTTTGTGCGTTCGGCGGGATTTATAGAAAGGGTATTTGATGCAGATCGTGTAGCAAATCTGGAATATTTTATTAAGGAGGTGCCTAAGATTGATTGGCAGTGGATGTTTGTAGTGGGAATATTCTTTGGCTCGCTTATTTCCGCCGTAACTTCAAAAACGTTCAGATGGCAGGCTGTCCCGACCATGTGGGACGAGCGCTTTGGTCCGAACAGAATAAAGCGGGCCATTGCTGCGTTCATCGGGGGGACTATCGCCATGTTTGGAGCCCGTCTTGCTGATGGGTGACCGAGCGGTCATGGGCTGAGCGGTTCGCTCCAGTTGGCCGTAAGCGGATATGTTGCGTTAATCTGTTTTTTTATCGGAGGCGTTCTTGTTGCGCGAATTCTTTATGGAAGAGGTGGCAGAAATGAATGAGCTCATTTACGGATTTGTTACCGGTATTATTTTCGGTTTCCTCCTTCAAAAGGGACGTGTCATCAGATATGACAAGCAGCTTGGTGCCCTCCGCCTTATTGATATGACAATTGTAAAATTCATGCTTTCCACCATTCTTGTGGCGATGGTGGGAGTGTATCTCCTCAAAGATCTCGGTGTGGTCAAACTCTCTTTAAAATCAACTGTATTAGGAGGCAATATCATCGGCGGGCTCATCTTTGGCATTGGCTGGGGACTTCTTGGTTATTGTCCTGGAACATCGTTAGGTGCCCTTGGTGAAGGAAGATGGGATGCAATCTGGGGTATTGTGGGGATGCTTACCGGCGCAGCTCTGTTTGCCGAAACATATCCTTTTCTTAAAGGTACTGTACTGAAATGGGGAGACTACGGAAAAATTACCATTCCCGGAATACTGGGCGTCAACCACCGGGTTATCATTGTATTGTTTATAATCGGTGGTATCTCGCTTTTCCGGTGGTTTGAAAAACGCAAACTTTAGGTGATTTATATATGATCTCTTGCAAACTCATGGAAAGCTTAAAAACCACTGCATCAGATGGTCAAAAGATAGGGAATGATGGCGTGTGTATTTATACCTTCGGACCCGCTTTTTAAGGAGATGCCATGAAGAGATTATTGAAACCCCGTATCTTGAAAGAGAGTGGGGTTTTGTGTCTTAACTGGTAGTATGTGAATCAGTGGGAGAGGGAGTTGGCGTATGTACAGGCTTATGTACAGAATGATATTTTTATCTTTATTTGTGATTTTCACTACCTCTTGTGTGAGAGCGATTCCTGAGATCTACTTGAAAAAGAGTGGCAATGTCTCTATGGAACTCAGCAAGGAGGCACATGGAATAGCGGCAATAGACATTTCGCATGATGGTAAATATCTTTTGGCTGGTGATACCAGTTTCGAAGAGTTCTTAAAAGGT
>Ga0233423_10000201_pt1 | contig 36674 bp, 36 predicted proteins | sample Watercolumn_Mata_FD_180713 | JGI IMG/M metagenome (GOLD analysis project Ga0233423, IMG submission 180713) | Freshwater microbial communities from Lake Matano, South Sulawesi, Indonesia - Watercolumn_Matano_2014_112_MG | ecosystem: Environmental > Aquatic > Freshwater > Lake | place: Indonesia... | reverse complement strand
CTTGAATCTGACTCAGGAAAATGAACCGGAGCCCGTCCGGGCCGTAATCCTGGGACGCATCATTCGTACCAACTCAGAAGAAACCGCCATTGACTTTAATCTCATGGACGCAGAAAGTTTTTATCATCTGAAAAAAATCGTTGAATACCATTGCCAGGAGCCAGAAAGAATTACCCGGGAACTCCTCTCCGCCGCGTTTTCTCCCAATTTAGACGGGTAGAAAAGTTGAGGGGAGGACCAGAGAACCATAGGTTCTCCGACCTCCCCTCAATCTACCCCCCAGCAATACCTGTTTTCCGTTTTCTGTTTTCTGTTAATTTTTTTTTGCGGAAAACGACATAAGGGAAGAGGGCCTGGAATTTCCAAGCCCCCCTCCCCTTATATTCTTTTCATCCAATTCTTACAGCTTCACCAGCCCTGCGGCCAGCTTGGCGGCCATGACCGTGTTTTTCATGAGCATGGTGATGGTCATGGGGCCCACGCCGCCGGGCACCGGGGTGATGAAAGAGGCCACCTCTTTCACGGTCTCAAAGTCCACGTCCCCGGCCAAGATGGCTTTGCCGGTCTTTTCGCTCTTGCCGATGCGGTTGACGCCCACGTCGATGACGCACGCGCCGGGTTTTACCCAGTCAGCCTGAACGTATTTGGGCACGCCCGCGGCCACGATGAGGATGTCCGCCCGTTTGCAATGTTCGATCATCTTATCCTTAGGGGTGCCGGTGTGCACGCAGGTGACGGTGGAGTTGGCGCCGGGGAGCTTCTGGATCATGATGGCCACCATGGGTTTGCCCACGATGTTGGAGCGGCCCACCACCACCACTTCCTTGCCCTTGGGGTCGCCGTAGGAGCGGTTGATCAGCTCCTGGCAGCCCGCGGGGGTGCAGGGCAGAAACGCGTAGTTGCCGATGAGGATGCGGCCCACGTTCACCGGATGGAACGCGTCCACGTCTTTGTCGGGATTGATGCCGTAAAGCACCTTATTGGAGTCAATGTGCTTGGGCAGCGGCAACTGCACCAGGATGCCGTGGATCTTGGGGTCTTTGTTGTATTTGTCCAACAGGCCCAACAACGCGGCTTCGGTGATGTCCGGCGATTGGTTGTCCTGCACGGAGTAGAAGCCCAATTCGTGTGCGGTCTTCTGCTTGGCGGTGACGTAACTCACGGACCCGGGGTCTTCCCCCACCAGGATGGTGACCAGTCCCGGGGTGATACCGTGTTTGGCCTTGAGTTCCTCAACCTCTTTTTTCAACTCCTCGCGAATCTGGGCCGCTACTTCAGCCCCTTTGATCAACGTCGCAGCCATGAGACTGGCCTCCTTCACTTGTGATTTTTTTCTTTTATTACCACTAATTTTTCTGGAGCGTCAATCTAAAAATGTACCTTGGATCATTATGTCGCTCCTTATGACAAAATATATGCTAAAAAAAACTTTATTTATTTTACGTCCCAAGATGCCGATTATTCATATATGAAACAGAGAGTTACCCGGCGGGCCCAGCGTTATCCCGTAAACCTGGAAGTGAAGGCCATCAACGGGAAGCCGGTGGCCGATACCTTCTTGAAGGACCTCAGCGCGCTGGGGGCCAGATTGGAGTCCCCCACTCCTCTGGCGCCCAAAATCCGGGTGGATGTCAGTTTCTTTTTACCGGCCGCGGCCCAGGAGACCCGGGTGGCGGGCGCGGTGGTCTGGGTGAAGCCGCTGGTGGAGGCCCCGGGCCGTTACCAGATGGGCCTGCAATTCTTTAATACCAATTGGCAGATCGACCAATTAGGGCGCAGCGGCATGCTCCAATAATAGTTCCGGGTTCCGGGTTCCGAGTTTCAAGTTTCTTCCCTTTTACAACCCTGGCTTAAGAACCGGCCATAAAATTTTACCATCTCCACAATTCCCAAGCCTCCTTGATTCTGCCAGGTTCTTTCCTTTCTTTCCTTTTTGAAGTAATGTATATTAAATGTTTTAAAAAATCGTTTGGAGTGAAAGTTCTTGTCTGTCATTGTGCAAAAATACGGCGGCACCTCGGTGGGCGATCCCGACCGCATCGCCAACGTGGCCAACCGCGTGGTTAAGAACTGGCGGGACGGCCATAAAATGGTGGTGGTCCTGTCGGCCATGGCCGGAGAAACGGACCGCCTCATCAATCTGGCCAAAGAACTGGCCGACGAACCCGACGCCAGGGAACTGGACGTCTTGCTGGCCACCGGCGAGCAGGTCACGGTGTCATTGTTCAGCATGTTTCTCCGGGGCCAGGGAGTGCCGGCCGCGTCCCTGCTCAGCCACCAGGCCCGGATTTACACGGACCGCAGTTACGGCCGGGCCCGGATCATCGGCATCGACACCGCCCGCATCAAAGAAGAGCTGAAAAAAAACCGGGTGGTCACCGTGGCCGGGTTCCAGGGGGTGGACGAAGTGGGTAACATCACCACCCTGGGCCGGGGCGGCTCGGACACCACCGCGGTGGCCATTGCCGCGGCCTTGAAGGCCGATCTCTGTGAAATCTTTACGGACGTGGACGGGGTCTATACCACCGACCCCCGCATCTATGGTAAAGCCCGGCGTCTGGATCGCATCTCCTACGACGAGATGCTGGAGATGGCCTCCCTGGGGGCCAAGGTCCTGGAGATCCGCTCCGTGGGCTTTGCCAAGCGTTATAACGTGCCCTTAAGGGTGCGTTCCACCTTCACCGACTACCCTGGAACTCTGGTAACCGCGGAGGACGAAGAAATGGAAGCAATCCCGGTATCCGGCGTCGCCTTCAGCAAGCTCGACGCCCGGGTCACCATCACCCGGGTGCCCGACCGCCCCGGTATCGCCGTGCGCCTTTTTAAACCGGTGGCCGAAGCTAATATCGTGGTGGACATGATCATTCAGAACACCAGCATTGATGGGTTCACCGACCTCACTTTCACCGTGCCCAAAGGCGACCTGAAAAAAACCCTGAAACTGTTGGGCCCGGTGGCCAAGGAAATTGGGGCCCAGCAGGTACTGAGCGACGAGCACATCGCCAAGATCTCCATCGTCGGGGTGGGCATGCGCAACAACGCAGGCATTGCCGCGCGTATGTTCGACGCCATGTCCGCCGCGGGCATCAATATTTTGATGATCAGCACCTCGGAGATCAAAATTTCCTGCATCATCGAAGATAAATACGGAGAATTAGCGGTGCGGGTGCTCCACGACGCCTTCGATCTGGAGAATCCCCCACCGAAGAAAAAATAGTGGTAGGGGCGAACCTTGTGTTCGCCCGCCCCCTAGGGCGAACACAAGGTTCGCCCCTACATAACGAGGTACCCCATGCGCCAGGTAAAGATCTACGACACCACCCTCCGGGACGGCACCCAGGCCGAGTATTTCAACCTTTCCCTGGCAGATAAGATTCGCATCGCCCGGAAACTGGCGGATTTGGGGTTCCATTACATCGAAGGCGGCTGGCCCGGCTCCAATCCCAAGGATGTGGAGTTCTTCGAGGAAATCCGCAACTACAATCTGGGTCTGACCCGCGTCGCCGCGTTCGGCAGCACCCACCACAAAGACCGGCCCCCTGATTCCGATCCCGTCTTCCAGGAGCTGCTCATCAGCCGGGCGCCGGTGATCACCATCTTCGGGAAGTCCTCCGTCTTTCAAGTGAAGGAGATTCTCCAGACCACCCAGAAACGCAACCTGGAGCTCATCACCGATTCCCTGGCCTACCTTAAACCCAGGGTGGAGGAACTCTTCTACGACGCCGAGCACTTCTTCGACGCGTTTAAGGAGAACAAGGACTACGCGCTGCAAACCCTGGAGGCCGCGCTCAAGGGCGGCGCGGACGTGCTGGTGCTCTGCGACACCAACGGCGGCACCCTCACCTCGGAATTGGTGGAGATCATCAAGGCGGTAAAAAAACGCTTTCCCAAGACGCCTCTGGGCATCCACGCCCACAATGACGCGGAGATGGCCGTGGCCAACTCCCTGGCCGCGGTGGAGCTGGGGTGCGGCCAGGTTCAGGGCACCATCAACGGTTTCGGAGAGCGTTGCGGCAACGCCAACCTCGTTTCCATCATTCCCGCGCTCAAGTTGAAGTTGGGCATCGATTGCCTCAGCGATGACAGCCTCAAGCGGATGACCGAATTGTCCCGGTTCGTCTATGAGTTGGCCAACATCCATCCCAACCGCTACCAGCCCTACGTGGGCCAGAGCGCGTTTGCCCACAAGGGCGGGGTCCACGCCGCGGCGGTGAAGCGCAATCCCAAGGCCTATGAGCACATCACCCCGGAAGCCGTGGGCAACGTCCGGGCCATCCCCGTCTCCGACCTCTCGGGCCGGGGCAATATCCTCCTGAAGGCCCAGGAATTGGGCCTGGAGGCCCAAGCCCACGACCGGGCGGTGCAGGCAGCCTTGCAGAAGCTGGATGAGCTCCTCAACCTGGGCGATTTGAAGCTGCCTCCAGCGGAGAGCAGCATCAAGGTGGCCCTGGAAAAAGTCAAAGAACTGGAGTCCCAGGGCTACCAGTTCGAAACCGCGGACGCGTCCCTGGCCCTGCTCCTTATGGCCGCGCTGGGGGGATATTACAAGGAATACTTCAAACTGCTGGGCTACCGGGTCATCGACCAAAAGGTGGCGGAAGACCTGCCCCCCACCCCGGAGGCCAGCATCCGGGTGAAGGTAGGGCTGCATGAAGTCCATACCGCGGCCCTGGGCAACGGCCCGGTGGACGCCTTGTATAATGCGCTCCTCAAAGCTCTGGTGCGTTTCTACCCCCGCCTCACGGAGATGCGCCTGGAGGACTACAAAGTGCGGGTTCTGCCGGGCATGAGCGGCACCGGCGCCAAGGTCCGGGTGAACATCGAATCCCGGGACGCGCACGATTGGTGGGGCACCGTGGGCGTGGCCACGGACATCATCGAAGCCTCCTGGCAGGCGTTGGTGGACGGGATCAATTATAAGCTGTTTAAAGACGAGCAGCGGTCTAACAAATAATGGGGAAAAAGGGGAAGAGGTGAAAAGGGGAAAAGGTTCAAGTTCTTCTTTCTCCTCTTCCCCTCTTTCCCTTTTAACCTTTTCCCCTTTTACCCCTAAAGCATATGCCAAAATTCAGCCGTTCCCAATTGGGAGTTATTCTCTTACTGGGCGCGGCTCTTTTGCTTTTTTGGGCCTGGCGGGGCCATATCGGCTTGCCTTATGCCGCGCCTCCGGCCCGGACTCTTAATCCCGTATTCGTGGAAGTCTCAGGCAAGGTCTCCCGGCCCGGGGTCTATACCTTTCCCGACCCCCCTACCCTCTCCCAAGTCCTGGCCCAGGCCGGCGCGGCCGCACAACCGGGGCAACCGAATGCCAAACTCTCCTCCGGCAGCAAGGTGGAAGTCACCACCGATGGACCATGCCGCGTGAGCCGCATGGTTGGTCCCCAACTCCTGACCCTGGGCCTGGCCCTGGACCTGAATCACGCCACTGCCGCAGACCTGGAGGCCCTTCCCGGCATCGGCCCGGTGCTGGCCCAGCGCATTATCGATTACCGCCAGAGCCGCGGCCCTTTCAAGAACGTTGATGATCTGGAAAATGTCTCCGGCATCGGCCCCAAGAAACTGGCCCAGATAAAGCCTTATCTAATTATTGCCGAAATGACGGACAATGAGTAATACCTCACGCAAAGACGCCAAGACGCAGAGAAGAAGAGAAGAAGATATAATATTAATGCTTGCGTCTTTGCGCCTTGGCGACTTTGCGTGAGATTATTCTTCTTGCTCATCCCGGAGCACAAAATGTCAGCTAACAAAAAAACCGGCCTGCTCTCCATTTTTACCAGCCACAGTTTTTACGTGCGGATAGTCACAGCTTTTGTGGGCCTGCTCCTGGTCACGGTGCTGCCCATCGTCTCCTATAATTATTACCAGAACAAAAGCCTTATCCTGGAATCCGCTGATGACCTGATGAACCAAATAACCTTGAACGTCATGGAGAAAACCGCGAATTTTCTCCTGCCTGCCTCCACGGTGGTAGAAATCAGCGCCCGGCTCGCCAAAACCGGGGTCTTGTCCGCGGCCGATCACCGCCAGGTGGAATTATATACTGCGGGGGTGCTCAAATCTTTTCCCCAGATGTGCATGCTGTTCCTGGGGGATGAGCAGGGGAATTACCTCCGTTCCTGGCGGTTGCCGGATGGAAATATTGAAACCCGCATCATCCAGCGGCAAACCTCCCCACCCAAGGACGTCATTAAATATTGCGATCCTGATTGCAAAGTTATCCGCGCCGAGACTTCCAGCGACCTCAAGTACGACCCCCGGAACCGTCCCTGGTATCTGGGCGCGAAAGCAACCCGGGCCAGCTTTTGGACCGATTTGTATATCCTCTTTCGCAATAAGAAACCCGCGGTCACCTCGGCTTATCCTCTTCTGGATGATCAGGGAAATCTCCTGGGAGTGTGGGGGACCGATATTGAATTAAACGAAATATCCAATTTCCTCAAGAACTTAAAAATCGGCAAAACCGGCTTGGCGTTTATCGTTAATGAAAAAAATGAGGTGGTGGCCTTCCCGGACGCTTCTCGCATCGTTAAAGAAGAGCAGGGGAAACTCAGGCCTGTCCGGGTGGAGGAACTGGGCCTGGGCAGCGTTACCGCGGCTTTTGCAGAATACATCAAAACCGGCCGGCAAAAGTTGACGGTGGAGAGTCAAGGGAGCCGCTACCTGGCCTCCATCCGGGAATTCCCCCCCTCTTTCGCGGCCCCCTGGAAAGTGGCGGTGGTGGCGCCTGAAGACGATTTTGTGGGCGTGGCCAAAGGTATTATCCAGGTTACGGTTTTAATCTGCCTCTTTATTTTGCTGATCTCCATTTTGATGGCTATCTTCCTGGCCCGGGCCATCTCCCAGCCCATCAAACTGTTGACCGTAGAAACCAAAAAGATCAGCGACTTTCACCTGGAGGACGCCCCGCCCATAAAATCCTGGATCAAGGAAATCCAACTCATGGGCCGCGCGGTCGCCGCCATGCGCACCGGGCTTCAGGCCTTCCGCCGCTACGTGCCCGCGGAACTGGTGCGGCAACTGATCCAAACCGGTGAAGGCGCGCATCTGGGCGGTCATAAGCGAGAGCTTACCGTATTCTTTTCGGATATCGCGGGTTTCACCACCATTGCCGAGCAACGGGGACCGGAAGAACTGATGCTCCACCTGTCCGCATATTTTGATGAACTTACCCGCATTATCAGCGAACATCGGGGCACGGTGGATAAATATATCGGCGACGGCATCATGGCCTTCTGGGGCGCGCCCCTGCCGGATGCGGACCACGCGTCCCGGGCCTGCGAGGCCGCGCTCTGCTGTAAGGAAAGACTGAAAGACTTGAACCGGATATGGGCCGAGGCTGGAAAACCTGTATTTCCCACCCGCATCGGCATCAGCACCGGGGAGACCGTGGTGGGCAACGTGGGCTCCACCGAACGCATCAATTACACGGTCATGGGGGATAACGTCAATCTTGCCAGCCGTCTGGAAGGCGCGAGCCGGCTCTATGACACCCAGGTCCTGGTGAGCCAGAGCACTTATGATGAAGCCGGGGACGCGTTCTGGTTCCGGCCGGTGGATCTCATCGCGGTCAAGGGCAAAACCGCGGAAACCATAGTTTATGAGTTAATGGGGAAGAAAGAGCCGGGAGAAACGGGGGACATGGCCGAACTCTGCGAAAAATTCACCAGGGGCGTGCAAGCCTATCTCCGCCGGGACTGGGCCGCGGGAGCTGAAATCTTCGGCCAATTGCGCCAAAAATTCCCCCACGACGTGCCCGTGGATTTGTATTTCAAACGCTGCCAAAAATACCTGAAGCAGCCGCCTGGACCGGACTGGAAGGGCGTTACTTATCTGAAGTACAAGTGAGGCTGAAAAAGAAACCCTCACGCCAAGACGCAAAGACGCAAAGAAAAAGTTATATTTGTTATATTAATATTTGCGTCTTTACGCCTTGGCGTCTTTGCGTGAGATTATTTCTTCATGCTCATCCTCGGTATCGAAACCTCCTGCGATGAAACCGCGGCCGCGGTGGTGGCCAATGGCCGCCGTATTCTTTCTTCCGTGGTGGCCACCCAGTTCGAACTCCACGCCCAATACGGCGGCGTGGTGCCGGAACTGGCGGCCCGGCGGCACCTGGAGTCCATCCTGCCGGTGATCCAGGGGGCTTTGGACCAGGCAGGGGTGGCTGGAGCGCAAATCGACGGCTTGGCCGTGACCCAGGGTCCCGGCCTCATCGGCGCGCTGGTCATCGGCATGGCCGTGGGCAAAGCCCTGGCCCTGGCCTGGGACCGGCCCCTGGTGGGGGTGCACCACCTCCAGGCCCACATCCTCGCGGCCTTCTTGACGGAAAATCCCCCGGAATTTCCTTTCGTGGCCCTGGTGGTCTCCGGAGGCCATACCAATCTTTACCTGGTACATGATTTCCACCAGATGAACCTCCTGGGCCGCAGCCGGGACGACGCCGCGGGGGAGGCTTTTGACAAGGTGGCCAAGTTGCTGCGTCTGGGCTATCCCGGCGGCGTGATTATCGAGAAACTGGCCGCGCAGGGCAACCCCGAGGCCTTTCACCTGCCCCGGCCCCGCATTCATGAAGAGCCTTTGACGTTCAGCTTCAGCGGCCTGAAGACCGCAGTGGCCCATCAGGTAAAGAATCACCCGGAGACTTTAACGGACTCCCGCGCTCAGGCCGACCTGGCCGCGGGCTTTCAGGAAGCGGTGGTGGATTCCCTCGTCAGCCGGGCCTTCCTGGCCCTGGAGGAAACCGGCTCCACCCGCCTGGTGGTGTCCGGCGGCGTTGCGGCCAACGGCCGTCTGCGCCAGGTCCTGCAAGACCGGGCCCAGACGGACGGCATCGACCTTTTTCTTCCGCCCCTATCCTTGTGCACCGACAACGCGGCCATGGTGGCAGCCGCGGGGTATCATAAGCTCCTGGCCGGGGAGAGGTTGGACCTGGACGCGGATGTTTTTTCCAGGGGTTGATGCCACTTGATGTTACCAGCCACCTGAATGTTCATCTGTCTCAACCTCAGCAACCTAGACAAAACTACCAACCTCGCGGATTACAATATTAAAAGCTTATTTCTTCAGGTATAATTAATGGTTAATTGAGCAACTCGCCCTCAAATCAGGTAAAGCTCATGATTGCATTTATTTAACTTGGAACCTGGAACCCGGAACTTTTCAAGCCAGTTGACATGACCATGACCAAAAAACCCCTGGGCCAAAGCTTCGCCCTATTGACCGACCTCTACCAGTTAACCATGGCCGCGTGTTATTTCGACCAGGGGATGCAGGAGGAAGCCACCTTCAGCCTCTTCATCCGCAAGTACCCGGAGCACCGGGGTTATTTTGTGGCCGCGGGGCTGGAGGAGGCCTTACGGTATCTGGAAACGCTGCGGTTTTCTGCAGACGATCTCGCTTATCTTGATGCCACCGGCTTATTTTCCACAAAATTCCTGGATTACCTGCAAGGCGTCCGTTTCACCGGCGAGGTTTTCGCGTTACCGGAAGGGTCCATCTTTTTTAAAGACGAGCCGGTGATCGAGGTGAGCGCGCCCATCATCGAGGCCCAGTTGGCGGAGACCTTCATCATCAACGCGGTGAGCCTTCAGACCTTGATCGCCAGCAAGGCGGCCAGGTCTTTCCACGTGGCCCAGGGCCGGCCCCTCATCGACTTTTCCTTGCGCCGCACCCAGGGTACGGACGCAGGGTTAAAGGTGGCCCGGGCCAGCTACCTGGCCGGGTTTCAGGGCACCAGCAACGTCCTGGCGGGGAAACTCTACGGCCTCCCCATTTTCGGCACCATGGCCCATTCTTATATCACCAGCTTTACCCAGGAAATCGAGGCCTTCCGGGTCTTTGCCCGGACCTTTCCGAAGATTACCACCCTTTTGATCGATACCTATGACAACTTCGCAGGCGCGCGCAAGGCTGTGCAGGTAGCCAAGGAGATGGAGGCCCGGGGCGAGAGGCTCCAATACGTGCGCCTGGACAGCGGCGACTTTGCCTCCATCAGTCAAGAGGTGCGTAAAATCCTGGATGAAAACGGTCTGAAATACGTGAAAATCCTGGCCAGTGGCGGCTTCGATGAATTCAAGATGGCCAAGGTCCTGGCCGGGGGCGGGCTAATAGACAGCTTTGCGGTGGGCACCAAGATGGGGGTTTCCGCGGACGCGCCTTACTTCGACTGCGCCTATAAACTGGTGAAATACGCGGGCCGCCCGGTGATGAAGCTCTCCACCGGCAAGGTCACCCTGGTGGACAAAAAGCAGATTTTTCGCCGCTATGACGCTCAGGGCCGTCTGGGCCGGGACACCATCGCCCTCCGGGAGGAGGTGATCCCGGAGGCCGCGCCTTTGTTGCAAAAATTCATGGCCGGAGGCCGCGTCACCCAGGACTTGCCGACCCTCAAAGAGTCCCGGGAATATTTTCTGTCCCAATTTAACTTACTCCCCGAATCTTACAAAGCTTTGGAGGAACCGGAACCGTATCCGGTGGATCTGAGCCCCGGCCTCCGGGACTTGCAGGCCCGGGTGGAGCGGGAGATACGTCAACGAGAGTTAGGAGAAAACTAAACGCTTATGGGCATCACCGAAACCCTGTGTCATTACAATACTCAATTTATCAATTCTTGCAGCTACTTCGGCGTCTTTGTGTTGATGGCCCTGGAGAGCATGATCGCGCCCGTTCCCAGCGAACTGGTCATGCCTTTTGCCGGGTTTCTTATTTTCACCGGTCAGTTCGATCCCTGGGCGGTGCTTATCGCCAGCAGCCTGGGCTCCATCGTCGGCTCGCTTCTTTCCTACGGCATGGGCGTTCTCGGGGAGCCGGTGGTCTATCGCTACGGCCGTTACCTGCTGCTTAACCCCCACCACCTGGAATGGACCGGCAAGTTCTTCCAGCGCCACGGCGGCAAAACCATCTTCATTGCCCGGTTCATTCCCGTGGTGCGCCACCTCATCTCTATTCCCGCAGGATTTGCCCGCATGCCCCTGGTGCCCTTCATCCTCTACACCCTGGTGGGCGCAACCATGTGGAACATGTTCCTGGTTTATTGCGGAGTGCGCCTCAAGGAAAACTGGCGCATTGTCCAGCAGTACACCCATATTCTGGATTATTTTGTGGTGGCCGGACTGCTGGCGGCCGGGGCCTATTTTGTCTGGAAAATCAAGGCGGCCCAATCGCTGAAAGGGGCCTCCTCTCAGGAAGAAACTCCCTAGCTCGGTAGGCGGACGTGCCCTCTGACCGAGATAAGGGGATGGCCTTCCCCCACCTGGATTTCCCCACAGAAAGCCCATCCCTCATCAATCCCACCCGGGAGCCGGGGGAGCCGACGGTATCCCCTCGGGTGGTCCTGGCCTTCGCCCGCCCGGATTACCATAACCTCTGCAAATTAACGGGCTCCATCGGTCCCCCCCGTTATCTATGGGATTGCGCGGTACATGAAGGCTCCTGGGCAGGAAAAGGCATAGCCGTGGCCGGGCCGGTCCTGGGCGCGCCTTACGCGGTGATGGTTTTAGAAAGGCTCATCGCCCTGGGGGCCAGGGTGATTCTGGCTCTGGGCTGGTGCGGCTCTTTGCAGAAGCATATCAAGGTGGGGTCCCTGGTGATCCCCACCGGCGCGGTGAGCGGTGACGGCACTTCCCGCCACTATCTTCACGGGGGGACCCAGCCCACCTCCCATCCGAGCTTAATCCGTCTATTGCAGGTCCATTTGCAGGAATCGGATATCCCCCGGCATTTCGGCCCGATTTGGACCACGGATGCTTTTTACCGGGAAACCCCGGAACAGGTGCGCCATTATCAGTCCCGCGGCCTTCTGGGGGTGGATCTGGAGCTGGCCGCGCTCTTCGCCGTGGGCCGATTCCGGCAGGTGGCGGTGGCCGGGCTGCTGGTGGTCTCGGACGAGTTGGCCGACCTTACCTGGCGTCCGGGATTCAAATCCCCGGCCTTCCGCCAGGGGCGCAGGGAGGCGACCTGGGCGGTTCTAAACGCGGCAGCCGCGGCGGAGATATGATAGTTCCTGGTTCCAAGTTCCTGTTTCCAAGTTAACATTATTAATTTTATGGACTTTTTAAAAAATAAGAGGCTCATAAAACTATGAGGAACTGCTTAAAATCATTGTTTTTTAACTTGGAACTTGGAACCTGGAACTTGGAACCGGAGTAGATAATGTTTGACGGCACTCTCTTGGCCATCGACGTCGGCGGCGGCACCCAGGACCTCTTTCTCTGGGACCCGGCCCAGCCGGTGAAAAACGCGGTGAAAATGGTGCTCCCCGCGCCCACCCAGGTGCTGGGCCGGCGCTTGCAGAAGCTGACGTCCCAGGGACAGGCAGTTTTTCTAGGGGGCCGTCTCATGGGCGGCGGCGCGCTCACCGGCGCGGTGCGCAGGCACCTGGCCCAAGGCCTGCCGCTCTATGCTTCCCCCGAATCCGCCTTGACCCTGAGCGATCGCCTCCATGAGGTGCAGCAATGGGGCGTTATCCTCGCGGACTCCCCGCCCCCGGACACGGTAACCTTGACCCTGGGCGACGTAGACCTGGATACTCTGCAAAAGGTGTTGGCCGCGTACGAGGTGCCTTTCCCCAGCCATTTCGCGGTGGCGGTTCAGGACCACGGCTTTAGCCCCCAGGCTAGCAACCGCCGCTCCCGCTTTGAGTATTGGGAAGAATTCTTAAGACAAGGTGGCTTGCTGGCGGACCTGGCCTTTCACCACCCGCCGCCCAGGTTCACCCGCATGTTGGCGGTCAAGGAGGCGTTGCCTAACGCCCTGCTAATGGACACCTGCGCCGCGGGGGTTAGGGGCGCGCTTCTGGACTCCCAGGCCCGGGAGCACCAGCAAAGCGGCCTCTTGGTGGTTAACCTGGGAAACGCCCATACCTTTGCCGCCCTGGTCCAGAGGGAACGGCTCTGGGGCATCTATGAGCATCATACGGGACTGCTGAATCCGCCCAAACTCTTCGACCACTTGCGCCGGTTTCAAACCGGGGAACTCACCAACAATGAGGTATTTGCCGACAACGGCCACGGCTGCGCCTACGCCCCGGACTATTCCCCAGGTGCCTCCTTTTCCTTCACCGTGATCACCGGCCCTCGGCGCCGCCTGGCCCAAGGTTGGCCGGGGCATTTCGCCGCGCCCCTGGGAGACATGATGCTCACCGGCTGTTTCGGGTTAGTGGCCGCATTTATCGAAAAAGAAAAAATTTCCGTTAAATTTAGTGACGTGGTGGAGTAAGATGGAAACTCCACCGAATTAATGGAGAATAATTGTTGGTGACTGCTGCATACAGGAGCAGAGGTTGATGGAGATCACGTTTTGGGGGACCAGGGGCTCAATTCCTGCGCCTGGCTCCCTGACCCTGGAGTTCGGCGGCAATACCACCTGTCTGGAAATCGTCCCTGACTCCGGCGGGCGGCTGGTGATTGACGCCGGCACCGGTATGCGCCTTCTGGGGGAGCAACTGCGGCAGAACGGCGGGCCCGTGTCTTTTCATCTTTTCCTGACCCATAATCATTGGGATCATCTCCTGGGCCTGCCTTTTTTTGCCCCGGTCTATCAGGAAGACACAGAAATCATCGTGGACGGTTGGCCTCAGGCCTTCCAGGCCCTGACCAAGGTCTTTGACGATCATATGGGGAATGGCTTCTTTCCCGTGGCCTTTGATCAACTCAAGGCCAGGATCGATTTTCTCAACCGCGTGGCCCGGCATCAGATAGACCTGGGAGGAGTAATAATCGACTCCATCCCCCTCAACCATCCCCAGGGGGGCTTAGGCTACCGCGTCCGGGAGGGGGAAATTTCTCTGGTTTTTATTACGGATAATGAATTGGGAGCTGGCGGCGGCAGGCGGTTCCGGGAGTTTATGCAGTTTGCTGAGGGCTGTAACCTGCTAATCCATGACGCCCAGTATCTGCCGGAGGAATTGAAGGACCACCGGGGCTGGGGCCATTCCTCTTACGAAGAGGTGGTGACCTTGGCCGCGGAAGCAAAAGTGAAAAGACTGCTGCTGACCCACCATGATCCGGGCCGCAGTGACGACCAGGTACACCAGATCATAGAGCGGGCCCGGAAATTCGCCGCTTCCCACGGAGCCAACGGCCTGCCTATAGATGCCGCACGGGAGGGGAGCAGCTATCATATTCCTTGAGTCGAGGGGAGGGTTAGAGGTTTAATTTAAGGATAAAGTTTGCTGCAAACTTTTCCCTTTTTCCATTTTCACCTTTCCCCCCTTGCTTTATCTCCAGGTTCATTCTTTAAATCCTCCCAGTTACTTCTTAGAAAGGTTAAACACATATGGACTGGAAAGTATTTTGGGTCACTTTCGGCACTGTTTTTCTGGCGGAGATCGGTGACAAAACCCAACTGGCCGCGCTGACCATGACCGCGGAAACCCGGGCCCCAGTAATGGTCTTTACCGCCGCGTGTGCGGCCCTCTGCCTGGCCACCTTCCTAGGGGTAGCCTTCGGCAGTGCCTTAACCCATTGGATTCCCCCCACGCTTCTAAAGAAATTGGCGGGAGGAGCCTTTATCCTCATAGGCGTCCTGATGCTTTTGGGCAAGTATTGACGCACCCAAGGTCCTGATCCCGCCACTACGGTTACCCTTCCCTTCTTTGAGTAATTTTAGTAAAATAGGCCAGTCGAGGTCCTAACTTTGCTATAAATAGCATCAATCGCAGGGTGGAACCTTGTGTTCGCCCTGGTTGGCGGGCGAACTCAAGGTTCGCCCCCCAAAGGAAATACCTGTTTGACGAAGAATTGTCATTTAAGGATTAATTTTACCTGATGGGGACCCAAAATAAAGATGCCGGGGATTCTCCCCCTGGCTTGTCCGGTGAACGCAACCTGGTCCTCATCGGCTACCGGGCCACGGGCAAGACCGAGGTAGGCGCTCTCCTGGCCCGGAAACTGGCCCGGCCTTTCGTGGACCTGGATGCAGCTTTGGAGGCGGAAATGGGCCGCTCCATCGCCGATCTGGTGGCGGAGAAGGGCTGGCCTGAGTTCCGGCGGCGGGAAAAGGAGATGGTACGCCGCTACTGCCGGATCGGTGGGCAGGTGCTGGCCACCGGCGGCGGCGTTATCCTGGATTCGGAAAACGTGAAAATTCTTCAGGAAACCGGGGTGGTGGTCTGGCTCCAGGCCGATCCGGATACCATCCGGAAGCGCCTTTCTCTGGATGCGCCCAAAGAGAGCCAGCGCCCCAGTCTCACTGGCGGCGGCACCCTGGACGAAGTGGAAGAAGTGCTCAGAACCAGACAACCCTTATATGCAGCCGCGGCCCACGTAATTATCAACACCACCAACCAGTCTATTGAGCAGGTAGCAGAGAAGGTGCTGGCCGCGGTTCAATGCTTAGCTTAAAAAGAATAACCCTTTAACCTTATGGGATTGGGGGTGGGGGTTTGGGGGAGGGGGTAAGGGCCCACTGCCCCTTAGCCCCCTCCCCCAAAATCCACTCCCATCCTTAAAAGGAACCCAACATGGCGGGCAATACTTTCGGTCAGGTTTTTCGGGTGACCACCTGGGGCGAATCCCACGGCCCCGCGTTGGGCGCGGTTATCGACGGCTGCCCTCCCCGCCTGCCTTTAAGTGCCGGGGACCTGGAGGAGGACCTGGCCCGGCGGCGTCCGGGGGTGCAGGCCCACGCCACCCCGCGTAAGGAACCGGATAAGGTGGAGATTCTCTCCGGGGTTTTCGAGGGCCTGACCACCGGCACGCCCATCAGCCTGATTATTTATAACCGGGACGTCCGTAGCAAGGATTACGATGCGCTGCGGGAGGTCTTCCGGCCCGGGCACGGGGATTTCACTTATCAGGCCAAGTACGGCCTCCGGGACCACCGGGGCGGGGGCCGGGCCTCGGCCCGGGAGACCGCGGCCCGGGTGGCCGCGAGCGGGGTGGCCCAAAAAGTGTTGGATCGGGACAATATCCGGGTTATTGCCTATACTTTGGAATTGGGAGGGGTTCGGGCCGAAAATTTGGACGAAAGCATTATCTGGGACAATCCCTTTTTCTGCCCCGACGCGGAAGCGGCCCTGGCCATGGCCCAGAGAGTGAAGGAAGTCAAGGCCCAGGGCGATTCCCTGGGCGGCGTGGTGGAGGTGCGGGTTAAGGGCTGCCCCCCGGGGTTGGGGGAGCCGGTCTTTGATAAGCTGGACGCGGCCCTGGCCCAGGCGGTGATGTCCGTGGGCGCGGTCAAGGGTGTGGAGATCGGCGCAGGCTTTGCCGCGGCCCGGATGTTGGGCTCGGAGAATAACGACCCCCTGCTGCCCGGAGGCGGCTTTGCCACCAATTACGCGGGAGGCATTCTCGCGGGCATCTCCAACGGCGATGAGATTGTGGTCAGGGCCGCGGTCAAACCCATTCCTTCCATTGCCATAGAGCAGCAGACCATCGATCTCTCCGGCCAGCCCCGCACCCTGAGCATCAAAGGCCGCCACGACATCAGCGCCATTCCCCGCATCGTGCCGGTCATCGCGGCCATGGTGCGCCTTACCCTGGCTGACTTTCTTCTGCGGCAAAAAGCAATTAAATGAAGGTTTTCGGTGAGTTATGGCGTTAAAGGTTGCCATTATCGGCGGCAGCGGCCAGATGGGGAAGTGGTTCCAACGCTTCTTCGAGGGCCAGGGTCTGGAAGTGCTGGTCGCGGACCTGGACACCCCCCGGACCCCTGAAGAAGTGGCAGCGGTGGCGGATGTGGTCATTATTTCGGTGCCCATCCCCCAGGTGAAGAAGGTGGTCAAAAAGGTGGCCCCTCATCTCCGGGCCGACGCCGCGCTCATGGACTTCACCTCCGTGAAACAGGTGCCTCTGGCGACCATGCTGGATCACTTCCAAGGAGAAGTGGTGGGTACCCATCCCCTGTTCGGCCCCGGGGAAGAAAGCATCCAGGGCCTGACCATGGTGCTCTGCCCGGGAAGGGGCGAGCGCTGGCTCAACTGGCTCAAGGACCTCCTGGAAAAGGCCGGGGCCCGGGTAAAAGTCACTAGCGCCACGGAACATGACCGTCTCATGTCCGTGGTCCAGGGTCTGGCCCATTTTACCCTCATCGCCCTGGAACGGGCCATCCGGGAGTTGGGGGTCTCTCCCCAGGATTTAGAGGAGTTCGCCACCCCCACCTTTGCCACCTTGCACGGCTTGGCCCGGCGTCTTTTCACCCAGGATCCGAAGCTATACGCCTGCATTCAACTGGCAAACCCGGCCAATCGCACAGCTTTGCGGGCGCTGGAGGATTCCGTGGCCGATATCCTCTATTTTATCCAGCGCCAGAACCCCGACGGCCTGGTGCGCCTGATTGAGAGCGTCAAAGAAGGCTTTTTTTCCGAAAAATAGACTTAAATGCCATACCTTTGCGCCCTTTGCGCCTTTGCGTGAAGAATATTCTCACGCCAAGACGCCAAGGCGCAAAGACGCTAATAATGGGGGAATTATGCTGGACCTGAAGTTCGTCCGGGAGCATTTGGAACAAGTGCAGCAGGCCTTGAAAAACCGGGGGCAGGAAATCTCCCTGGAGGAGTTTCTGCAGCGGGAGGGCGAACGGCGCCGCTTGCTGACCCGCCTGGAAGAACTGCGCCACGAGCGCAATACCCTCTCCCAGCAGGTGGGCGCGCTCATGAAATCCGGAAAAAAGGCTGAGGCCGAACCCCTCAAGCAAAGAGTGTCCGGCATCAATACTGAATCCAAAACCCTGGAAGCCGGAGTAGAGGAACAGGAAACCTGGGTGCGAAGCTTTCTTTTAAACCTCCCCAACCTGCCCCATTCCTCCGTGCCCATCGGCGCGTCCGCGGACGATAACCCCGTGGTCCGCACCTGGGGCGAGCCGCCCAAGTTTGATTTTCAGCCCAAGGCTCACTGGGAAATCGGGGAAAACCTGGGCATCCTGGATTTCGAGCGGGCCGCCAAGATCACCGGGGCCCGCTTTGCCCTGCTCAAAGGGAAAGGCGCCCTGCTGGAGCGCGCCCTCATCAACTTCATGCTGGACCTCCACACCCGCAAACACGGCTACCTGGAGGTCCTGCCCCCCTTTATGACCAACCGGGCCTCCATGACCGGCACCGGCCAGCTCCCCAAGTTCCGGGAAGACCTTTTTAAACTGGAAGGCTGGGACTATTTCCTGGTGCCCACCGCGGAAGTGCCGGTGACCAACATCCACCGGGAAGAAATCCTTAAGGAAGAAGACCTGCCAATCCTCTACACCGCGTATACCCCTTGCTTCCGCTCTGAGGCCGGGTCCTACGGCAAGGACGTGCGCGGGCTTATCCGCCAGCACCAGTTCAACAAGGTGGAATTGGTGAAGTTCACCACTCCGGAGACCTCCTATGACCACCTGGAGAGCCTGCTCCAGGACGCGGAAGAGGTCCTTCAGGAACTGGGCCTCCCTTACCGGGTGGTGGTCCTGTGCACTGGAGACATGGGCTTTTCCGCGGCCAAGACCTATGACATCGAGGTCTGGCTGCCGGGGCAAAACCTCTACCGGGAAATTTCGTCTTGCAGCAATTTTGAGGACTACCAGGCCCGCCGCGCGGAAATCCGCTTCCGCCGCACCGGCGCCAAAGGCACGGAGTTGGTCCACACTCTGAATGGCTCCGGTCTGGCCGTGGGCCGCACTTTGGTGGCTATTTTGGAGAACTACCAGCAGGCCGATGGGCGCGTACTGGTGCCCCAGGCGCTGAGGGGGTATATGGGAGGCTTGGAGAAGATATAGTTTTAAGTTTTTAGTTTTTAGTTTGGCAAAACCACTATTATTCAGACTATTTTTCTGGATAGGGCCATGATCATTTTTCTTATATCAATAATGGGGGGGCTGAGGCATTCCAGATCTGCCTCGTTCAAGTAATTAATTTCTTTAGCGATGATAAGCTGAGTTTCCACCTCTCCCAACGAACCCAGAGCCATGGCAAGATAATGCCGAAATTCTTTTGAAGAATTTCGGCATTGACCCTCAGCAATATTGGAAGGGATTGAAACTACCGCTTTTCTTACTTGACTTGCCAAGCCGTAAAGTTCATGTGAAGGGAACTTCTCGGTTAGTCGATAAACCTCCTTGGCAAATTGGATCGATTGCTTCCAAACTTCCAAGTCTTTGAATGACCTGGATTTTTGCTCAGCTTTCCCCATAACCTCATTTTTACTTAAAACTTAAAACTAAAAACTTAAAACTCATTTCGCTTTAACTTTCTCCCCTGCCTTAAAGGAGCCGCCGCTGGTGGTGGTGGCCACCGCGCCGGTGTTCCCCAGGAGTTCCGTCACTTTCAGTTCTCCCACCTGGGTGTCCGAGGTAAAGCCCAGGACCGCATTGGTAGCGGGGTTGACCACTTCCTTGCCCGGGGTCACCACTTTCAGACGGTCTCCCACCTTGAGGCCCGCGTTCTGGCCCAGGCTCAGGTAAACCTTGCCTTCCTTGACAAACTCCACCCGGCCGAACCAATCCATGTTCACCAATTCTCCGGCCACCCGCATGGCGTTTTGCTGCGCGAATTTGACCACTGCATCCGTCTTCAGGCCCGCGGCCGCGGGTTCCACCACCGACTGGGCCTTGTTGCCCTGGAAAGTGTCATAAACTTCCAGGACCATAAATCCGGGATTGCTGCCTTGGGGTGGAATCACTTTGGTGAAAACCAGGCCTTGCGCTCCCAATTGATCTCCCAGAGCCTGGATATTGGGCCGCAGGGTGAGCTTACCTGCAACTTGGGCTTTGGCCATAGCCTGGCGTACCTGCTCGTCGCCACTGACAGTTATGTCCTTCTGGCGGCGCAAGGCCTCACCCAGACTGGTGGCCAGGGTGCGGTTCATGCCTTCCATGCTTTGGGGGGTTTCCTTGGTGTCGGGAATCACCGCCACCGAGCGGCCCACCACCGGGGCCCTTTCCCCTTTTGCCTTGGACATGAACCCCCCTAAACCTTGTTCCCGGAGGATGCGGTCCACCTCGGCCTTCACCATCTCCTGCAATTTATCCGGAGGGATAGTCTTGGCGCCTTTTTCCTTTTCCTTGCCCACCGCTTTGGCTATGGCCTGGATGAGGCGCTGCTGCATGGGGACGAATTCCTTGCCTTTCTCCACGTAAATATATTCCGGCTGGCCTTGGTACGTGAGCCAATAGGGATTCTTGCTGCGTACATAAGGCTTGCCGTCGATCATCACGGTTTCCTGTTGGGCCTCGGGAGGAACCGTCTCCTCTTCTACATCCGCATCTTGGCCGGGATATCCAGCCCATTCCTTCACCGACTTCCAGCCGCCGCAACCGCTGAGGAAAAGAACGGCGATGAAAGATAGTAGCAGACCGAGACGTTGCGTTGGAATGGATTTTTTGGTCATTTTAAAACTCCATGAGGAATTGTTTTTGGTTTTTAGTTTTTAGTTTTTGGTAAGGATATTCGGCAGCTGAGCCGAGAGATATTGATAAAAATTGCTTAAACTCTCGGGGGGAATTTCTGAATTGTCCTTCAGCAATATTGGAAGGAATGGAAACGGCAGCTTTTCTTAATTGGAAGGTCAATCCGTAATTCTCATGCGAGGGAAATTTCTCGGTTGTCTGATAAATGTATTTAACGAAGGAAATGGCTAATTTCCAAACTTCCAAGTCTCTAGATGATCTAGATTTCTTATTTTCCACCATTTCTTTTAACTAAAAACCAAAAACCCCAAAAAAAAGCCCACGGGGATAATACCCCGTGGGCATAGGTTAGTCAACCGGTTTTCGGATTAGAAGAAGAACAGTCCGACAAACCGCACGTTGTGGGCTTCACCGACTTTCGTCATGTTAGCCTGCTGAGTGGTGGCCGGAGGATCGGCGCCAACCTTCTGGAGCCAGGTAGTTTGGTTGTAGGCATATTGCAAGCCGAACTTGAAGGCCTGAATCGGCCGGTACCACAAGCACAGGTTGTATTCCTGGTGGTAGTCCACGGTATCAGCCGTGAATCCCACTTTGCGGTTGTTGACCTGGTTGGCGTCGGTCTGGAACGCGCCCACACCGAAGGCCCGGCTGAAGCCGAAGGCCCCGGTCAGGAACCACTCATTGGTGAAGTAGTACTGGGCCTGCACCTGGCCGCCCCAGCGGTTCAGCAGATCAGCCCGGTAGATATTGTTGCCACCGAAGTCCTGACCCTGGAACCTGTACACCTGGGAGCCAAAGGTGGTCATCCCAAAGGCTTCCACGCCCTGGCCGATCCACCAGGTGGTCTGGAGGGACGCAGTCCCCGCCAGATTGGCGCTGGTGGTGGGGATAACCGGAATAAACAGGTTCCCCTGGAACATCCAGGGATCATGGTATTGCTGCACGGTGCGGGCGTTGGTGTCCAGGGTATAGTTGGTCTGGCTGGTTTGCATAAAGGTCCGGTCTACCCGGTCACCCTGAGTAATGGCGCGCTGCCACCCGAAGTTCACCTGCGCGGTGAAGGGGGTGGGCTTGCCGTACCACGCGGCTTTGCCGTACAGGTCCTTGGCGAATTCTACCCCGACCTGAACCTGAGGGGCCTCGGTGGAATCGCCGCCAGAACGATCAACCAGAGAATAGGTCCGAGAACCAGTGATGCTGTTCGCACTGCCCACCAAACCGGAAACTTTCCAGGCGCCCAGGAACGACTGGCTTAAACGGATCTGGGGAATCCGGGCGGTGGGGGTGCCGGTCATCTGGAAGGGACCGTCTTGGCCCACTTCCGGGTACCATTGGGCCAACAGGGGCCAATATTGACCGAAGAGCAACTCGGTCTCGGGCCAATTCAGCCGGAAGAAAGCATGACGGAGCCGCGGTTGGTAGGAATTGGAAGTAGTAGTTCCACCACCGCGCACCGCGGTACCGGCCGCAGGAGCGGTAAATGAACCGACCGCGCCTTCTTCGGCGGCATCAAAGTCCATTTCGATGAAGCCCGTGGTGGTGGCGCCCCAGAGCTTCGGGCCTTTGATGGTTAAGTTGAAACGGGAGCCCTGCGAGGTGAACCTTAAACGGCCGTGATGGAACTCGCTCCGGGCGCCTAAAGTAGCGGCAGTCGCGCCTGGGGTAATATTATTGTTGCGGACGATGGCTGCGTTCATGTTTTTGCCTTCCTGGGTGGAATCCCAGAAGGCGTCCAACTTGATGAAACCGCCCAGGCTGAATTCAGCCGCAGCCATGGCCATCGTGGGCAGAGCCAACGCGACCACAAGAGCCAAAATGAAAAAAGTTCTTTTGTTCATCATTCCCCCCTTAATTTAGGAAAGTGGTAACCAGTTTCTCCTTTCCATGGTTAAAGCACAACTATCGGTTTTCTCTGACTTTTCCCCCACCTCCTTTCATTTTCCGGTTTTACCCAGCGCCATATTAGAACGCCGCCCCGCTTTTGTCAATAAAAAATTTCTAAAAAACGGTTTTTGGTCTTTAGTTTTTGGTTTTTGGTAAAAGGCTCCCCACCAGTTATATTCGACCCATTATCCCTGGAACTTTAGTCTATAAATCCGCCCCGATTCAACAATAACTGAAAACTAGAAACCAAAAACTAAAAACTAAAAAATACGGTTATAGGGATCCCAAAGAAAGGCCAGCATGCCGGCCAGGATCATGTTGCCCTCCACCAGGCTCTCCAGAAACAGGCCCGACTCTAGCCACCCCTGGCGGTAGAGGAAGAGGTATCCCAGGGAATAGAGGCCGCAGAGGGCCAAGGCGTAGCCCAGGGAGGGAATCACTCCCGCCCACGCGGCCAGGAGCAGCATGGCAATAAAGACCAAATTGGCCAGGAAGAGATAGTTTAGAGTGCGCTCCTTGCCCAGGGCGATGGCCAGGGTCTCTTTCCCCACCACCCGGTCCCCTTCGATGGCCAGGATTTCAAAGAGTCCGGAGCGGATGAAGATCATCCCGGCCACGAAAAAGAAGGCGATGGCCGTGGCCCAGGACAGGTCCTGATCGGAGCAGACCACGGGAATCAGAGCCGCCAGCACCCCCCAGGCTACCGAGGTGAACATGGTCTTGGACCCGGGAATCTCCTTAAGTTTGGCGATGCGGGTGGCCGCGGCCAGGCGTTCGGGAATAATCTTCAAGTTATAAATAAGCCCCAGGCCGCTCATCACCAAAATGAAAGGAATGGCCTCAGGTTCCAGGTAGAGGCTGAGCCCCACGGTCATCAGCGCGGAGAGGGCTCCGGTGGTCAGCAGAAAGAACCGGTGCCGCCCGTAGAACATGGACTGGACCGGGTCGTTGAACTTGGAGGCCTCATCGGTGTATTGGTTCAACAGGTGCATGGCATAGACATAGAAGAAGGCCATGAAAAAATAGGACCACATGGGCTCCACCTGCTGCAGCAAAGAAGAGGTGTAGCTCAGGGAGCCCGCGCCCAGGGCCACGTAGAGGTTGGATTTGAGGATGAACCGCCAGGCCCGGTAGAGGTAGTTGATTAAGGACCCCGGCCGGAAGAGCCAGGCGTGTTTCAGGGTGCTCACCACGTTGCTGATGAGCCAATGGGGAGTAGAGGCCCCCGCGGTCACTCCTACGGTTTGATAGCGGCTCATTTCCCCCAGGTCTAACTCCTGCTCGGTCTCCACGTGATAGGTGGGAATGCCCGCGTTCCGGGAAATCTCCACCAGACGCTGGGTGTTGCCGCTGTTGCGCCCGCCCACCACCACCAGGGCTTCCACCTGCTGGGCCAATTCCTGCACCTCCCCCTGGCGGGACGCGGTGGCGTCGCAAATGGTGTTGAAGATCCGGGCTTGGGGGAAACGGGCCTTGATTTCCGCGACCCTGGCGTCGAACTGGGAGCCGCTCTGGGTGGTCTGGGCCACCACGATCAGGTCCTGGAACTCCGGCAGGGCCGCCACCTCCTCGGAGGTGGCCACCACGTACCCTTGGCCCTGGGTATGGCCCAGGAGCCCCCGCACCTCCGGATGATCCGCGTCCCCGACAATGAGGGTGGCTGAACCCTGGCGGGCCCAACGGCGGATGATGGCCTGCACCCGGGAGACCCGGGGGCAGGTGGCGTCGATAATGCGGTTGCCCGCGTCCTCCAACTCCTGGCGCTCCTGGGGAGGGATGCCGTGGGCCCGGATGACCACCAATCCATCGGGAATCATCTCCCCCGGATTGAGAATAGCAATGCCGCGTTCCTTGAGAAGCTCCAACACCTGGGGATTGTGGATCAGAGGGCCGTAAGTGAAGATCCGCCCCGGATTCTCGTTAATGGCCTTCAAGACCAGTTCCAGGGCCCTTTTTACCCCCATGCAGAAACCCGCGGTGCGGGCTAGGATTACTTTCATGGCATAAACGCTCTTTATTCCGACCGTTATATGGGTTGATATTTAATTTCTAGAATTTACATTTACCAAATCCAGCAATTTTTTGGCGCCTGTATTTTTTGGGTTGATACTAACTGCCCTTTGTAGCATGTCTTTAGCCTCATTGATTTTTCCCTGCTGTTTATAAGCAATCCCCAAGTTGCAATAAGCCTCTGAAAATGCAGAGTTTATCTCAATAGCTTTTTTTAATGCTGCGACAGCTTCTTCAAGCTTTCCTTGACGACCTAAATCTATGCCGAGATTGTTATAAGCATCCGCGTAATCCGGTCTTAATTGTATTGCTTTCCTATACATGGTAATTGCTTCATCGATCTTTCCATATTCAGCATAAGATTTTCCCAAATTATTATAAAAAACGGGTTCATTAGGATTAATGTTGATGGCCTTCTTTAAGGATTCCACAGCTCTCTCATAATTTCCTTGCTTATTATAAACAATCCCTATCTCATTATAAGGATTTGGAAACAATGGTCTTAATTCAATTGCCTTATGGAACATGGCTAAGGCTTGGTCAAAATCATTTTGTTTGTCATATTCAGAAATTAAAATTGAATATGCTATATAATTGTTCTCTGTTACTTGCGCCGCATGTTCAAAAAGGAATAAGCGGTTGCGCCAGTGATCCACTTGTCGCCAGGTAAGAGCCATGAGGAGGGCAAGCAGAACCATAGCGCCTAGGGTCAAAGCCACGCGTTGACGGCGCCAGGTTGCAGTTAGATCAATGGCTCCCCAAGCCAGAATAATAAAAATGCCGATTATAAGGAATATAAGTATAGCGGTCCGCCATGGCCTGGTCCCCTACCTGCACTAAACCGATAACCGGCACCAAGATACCCAAATACCAGAACCAGCCCACCGGCAGATAGGGATATCTCCGGGCCTTTTTAAGGACCAGATAGGTGACCCCTAACAGGAGAATCGACGCACCCACGGCTTGATACAGGGGGAGGCTGTTCCCCGGGTGAGGATAGAAGACGGCTAAGTTCAGGGGCCAAACCATTTTTCCCAGATAGCTTACATAAGCCACCAGGGCATTGCCAATACGGCTCCAGGGGGTAAGCTCTAGGGACGCCATTGCCACTTTCTGGCCCACCAAAGTGATGACGCAGGAAACCGCGGCCAGGGCGAAAAGGGGCGCTTTTTCCCAAACCAGGCCCAAGATCTGGTCTTTGGGCCGCTGGTCAGCGGACCTCTTAGCTTTTCTCCCTTTCATTTTTATCGGTGTCTCTGGAGCCATCCGGCCTAGGGGCCAGTAATCCAGAAGCAGAAGCACGAAGGGCAGAGTCACCAACATCGGTTTGGCCATCAACCCCAGGGCAAAGGAGAAGAGAACCGGCAGGTAGCGGCGCAGGCTTGGCGCGGCCGCGTACCTGGCATAGGCCCACAGGGTGGTCAGAAAAAAAAACGAGCTCAAGACATCTTTTCTTTCCGCCACCCAGGCTACAGACTCCACATGTAGAGGATGGAGCGCAAAAAGCGCAGCCACAAAGGCACTGGGCCAAAGCGCGGCAGTAATTCTGGCCAGGAGCAGAAACAAAAGAACGGTGTTGGCGGCATGCAGCGCCAGATTGGTCAGGTGATGCCCCCGGGGGTTCAAGCCGTAGAGTTGGCAATCCAGCATGTGGGAAAGCCAGGTCAGCGGATGCCAGTTGCCGAAGTGGATGGTGGTAAAGGCCCAGCGTAACCCATCTAAAGTAAGTCCCCGTTGGATGATAAAATTATTGGTTACATAATCCTGGTCGTCGTAACCAAGAAATTCATGGTCCTTGACCTGCCAGAACGCGGTCATGGTGGATAGAATGAGAAGAAGACAGATTAAAGGTTTAACGTTACGAAACGGCATAAAAGGCAGAGGCGCAGCATAAGGGAATCTTTCTTCATATGATACTAGATATCCCTTGGAGTTGATAGCGCTTTCGGCATTTTTTCAGGCTCTCCGAAAGCTCTCAGGAAGTAGATGGAGGGTAATAATTAATGATTCTATCTAAATCCCGCGCCCGAATTGTGCAAGCTGGGCCAATTTTGGGGCCTAGGAAGGGATTCCTTGGTTAATACCCGCTCCTTCAAGGTGGCGCGCAGGTTTTGGGCCACCATCTTCCGGCCCGCATCCTGCAGGTGGATGCCGTCGGGCTGATAAACGGGCAGGGTGCGGGAACATAAGATATTCTGATAATTGATAAAATATGGCTTTTTCTGAAGCCGGTCCACCAGGGCCCGGTAAGTAACTACGAAGTTGTGGCGCAGTGCCGACCTCTTGCCCAGGATGAAGTCCTCCTGCTTCCTGACCTCTTTAGCCACTGGTCCGGTTTCCGCCCACCAGCAGGGTTGCCAGATGAGGAGAAATTTCGACCCAAAACTGGCGGCTACTTTATTGACGTAGTCATACCTCTTTTCGCAACTGTCCACAAATTGCCGCAGCACCGGGGCTTCGGGGTCGATGCGGATGACCCCCTGCCGGAATTTGTCATAAAATTCATGGGTAAATGAGGACCACATGGCCGCGTTCAAAGGTTTCAGTAAACCGAAAAAACTGCGGTGGTAATCCTCAATCAGTCCCCGCACCCGTTCATAACCCTGGTGGGCGTCAGGGGTGCGCTGCTGGGCAAAGTAGGCGCTGTCGTTAGCGCCGTCAAGAAAGATAATCACCGCCGGGGCCTGCTTATCAATAAGAAGCTTCTGCAGGTACTTGGTTTCCATCAGGGAGTTGAAGCCGTCTTCCCCGTGGTTGACCATGGCCGCGGGCGTTTGCGGCTCCTCCCGGTTCCAGCTCTGGGCCAGGAAACTGGGGATGGTGCGCTCGTCGTAATCGGTGGCGCCCCGCATGGTGGAGCCGCCGAAGAGCCAAATGGTCAAGGCTTCCTTTCCCGGCCCCGGGTTGTTGTGGGTGGGCCGCACTCCTTCCAGAAACAGGGCGTAGGGATCATAATTCACCCTTTCCCCGTCCCGTAATTGACCATAGATCCAATAGTTGCTCAAGGAGATGGCCAGGAAACTGGCTATTTCCACCATGATGATGCTGCCGATGAACCACTTGAAGAGGATGAGCAGATTCTGGGAGATTCTCTTCATTTTCCGCCTCTTGGTGCAAATTCCGCTCTTCGTTCATTTTCAATGCAAATTAAGCATTTACTCTCTAAAATCAAGGCCCTCTGGTTTGACCCGGACCTGGGGCCGTGATAATTTAATCGAACCTTAAACTTTGAACCTTGAACTATTTGCCAGTGACTTTCATGCTGAAATTTTTATTCCTCCTTGCCGGCACCGTCGCTCTGCGGCCCTATGTCTTCATTTTTTTGGCCGCTTACCTGGCGCTGGGCACCCTGCATCTGGGCGCGGGCCGCACTTTGGCCTTTCTGGTCCTCGGCTACCTCCTCGCCTGGGCTGCGGAGTTCGGCGCCATTAATTGGGGCTTTCCCTTCGGCGAATATATCTATATCCCCGCCACCGTGGACCGGGAACTCTGGGTGGCCGGGGTCCCTTTCATGGACTCCCTGTCCTATGTTTTTCTGGCCTACGCCAGTTTTTCCATGGCTCTGCTGGCTTTGGGCCGGGGGCGGTGGCAGGGATGGGGCTTTCACCTGGAGGAGAACAAAAAGCTCCTCGGTTCCTGGCGGGTCTTAATCCTGGCCGCGGTGCTGATGGTGGCCCTGGACGTGGTCATCGACCCCCTGGCGCTCCGGGGCTACCGTTGGTTTTTGGGGCAGATTTACGGCTACCCGGAACCGGGGGTCTACTTCGGCATTACCCTGGCCAATTTCGGGGGCTGGTTTCTGGTGAGCCTGGTGATGATTCTGGTCCTGCAACTCCTGATAACCCGTTTTCCGGACCCGGCTTGCTCCTGGGGACGCCGGGATTTTCCCTCCCGGGCCCTCCTGGGCCCCAGCCTCTATCTGGGGATTTTGGGATTCAACCTCTTCATGACCTTTTGGATCGGGGAAACCTGCCTGGGTTGGGTGGGGGTCTTTATTTACACTCCTTTTTTAACTTGGTTGGGGTTAAAGGTCTGCTCTGGGAGAGAAGGTTAGGGGGGAGATTGTTTTCTGTTTTCTGTTTTCTGAAAAGCTGGGACTTGGAGCAAATAAGGATGAACAGGTGGGCTATCTTCCTCGATGTTGAAGGAGTCTCCAAAATGATCTTTAGTAAAACTGACTGGGGGAAAAACTCCCTTTTGATGAATGGTTGCCCTTTGTGCTGACGGGTCGGTGTTTTTACAGAAAACAGAAAACGGAAAACAGAAAACTCTAGATTAAAGGCAAAATTACATGCAGCCCCGCCGCCAACCGCTGCGCCCCCAGCCTGCTCCGCCGCCACAGATGCAGCATCGGCTCAAGCCGCCGGAGATCCCGGACCAGCCAGCCCAGGGCCGTTGCCAGGCTCGGGCCGTAACCCGGTTTCCAGCCCTCCCTAAGAAAATCGGGAATCTCTTCTCCGGCCGCGTCGGTAATCACCCGCAGGGCCAGAAAAGGGGTTCCTGTGGCCGCGGCCGCCGTGGCCAAAGCCGCAGTCTCCAGGTCCAGCACCGGATGCGCCAATCGCCGCAACGGCTCTCCATCTCTCCCTTTGTGGATGATGCCGGCAGTAGTGACGCAACTCCCAAGCGCGATGGGCAAGCCGGCCGCGTCCAGACGCCGCGCCAGTTCTTTTAAGTCATAACGCGGGGCCGGAGCCTCCACTTCTTCCAGTCTTTCGGTTTGGGGATAGTAATGCCAGAAGGATTCCCCCAGAACCAGGTGGCCGGGGGCCAACCCCGGCCGCACCGCCCCGCTGAATCCCAGGGAGACTAGAATCTCTGGGTGCCAGAGGTCTAACACCCGTTTGACACCCTTCTCTGCGTATTCTTTACCCATGCCGGTCAAGGCCAGGGCTCCCCTCCCCTCCCCAGTGTCGAACTCCCAGGCGGGCAGGCCCACCTCAGCCAGGCGTCGGGCCTTATATTGACGCAAAAAAGGCCGCACTTCCAGAGGCAGCGCGGCCAATAAAACGAAACGGAAGGGGCCGGTCCCGGCGGTCCCGGGCCGACCTCCCGCAGAAAAAAGCATCAGGGTTTAGGCGCGGGCAGGGACCTGCCCGGCTTGTCGGTAATAATCACTTCCGTGTCGGTAACCTCCGCGGTGCCCACCTGGCGGGGTCCCCGCCAGCGGCGGCCCTGCACCAGCATATTGCCGTTCTTGTGCAGCACGGTGCGGTCGTCCAGGATGATCAGCCCGAATTTATCGGAAATCTGGGAATAATACTGATATTTCATGCTCTTCTGGTTGAGGCGGTACTTAAAGAACAGGAAGAACGCCAGATAGATGACCACTATGGCCCCCAATCCGGCCAGGGCGTAACTCAAAAAGACAAAGGTGTTATAGCCCAGGGAACTCAGCCAGGCCATAATGTGATTCATATTGAAGAGCGCAAAGATGGTCACCAGCAACAGGAAGAGGATGCCCAGATACGGCAGGCGGCGGATCTGGCGCACCAGGACGTCCAACTGATTGTCGGCCGCGCCCTCCTCCCCCGGGGAAGCCGCAGACTCTTCCCCCAGAAAATGGTTAAACCCGGTGACAATAATCCCCATGACAAAGGTGAAGACAATGGGGAAGGCAAAGGCTACAAAGACGTATTCCCGCCAGGGAAACGGGGAATAGACGCGGTGATATTTGTCGTCCGTGGCCCAGAGGACCACGACGATGAAGATCACAATCTCCAGAATACCGATGAGCTTCAGGTAATCGAAGAAAAGTTTTTTGCGATCGGTCTTTTTAAAATAATCAGCGAGCTTGGGCATATCCTGTCCCCTTGACGCACTTCCACTTGCGTAACAAATTAACAAGAAAAACGTCCGCAGTCAATCCTTAATGGGGCTGTCACGCCCCATTTCCGGAACTGGGGGCCCTCCCTAGATGAGGATCCGGCGAATCGGCAAGCGCTTAGCTTCCATGTCGGTATTTTAGGGACAAGGCATAAATTAAGAATCCCTGGTAAGAAGCCGGAAAGAGGAGGAAAGAGAGAGGCTCGGCGTTCGCGTCCGCCTGATTTAGTGCAGAATCTATTAGGAGGGAACCATGATTACTGGAAATAAAGGAAAACAAGGCTCAAGCGCGAATACGGAGGCTCGCTTCTACTTGGAATCCCCGAACCCTATCAATGCCCGGAATAACTCATGCAGAACCCCGGGGGGCTTGCGCTCCCGGGGTTCTAACCGCCAATCGTCAGCGTCCGACTTTTTTGACGTTTTGCGCCTGGAGACCTTTGGCGCCCTGGACTACCTCGAATTCCACCAATTGATCTTCCTGCAGCGTGCGAAAGCCCTCTTCCTGGATAGCGCTGTGGTGCACGAAGACATCAGGGCCGTCTTCCCTGGAAATAAACCCAAAACCTTTGGCATCGTTAAACCACTTCACCTTACCTTGCACCTTCATTAACAGCCGTCCTCCATAAATGATGGTGAAACTTTCCTGCCCCGAGGCAGGCTACAGCAGACAGCCAGACACAAAAAAAACCGGCAACGGTGAAAGCATACCGTTCCGATTCCTCTTCAGCGCCTCCATGGCCCTGTCTTCAGTCTGACATGCTATCGCTGCTTTAAATAACAATTAAAAAGCTCAATGTCAATTTAATAAAATTATTATCGGTTCGAAGCTGATATTTCTTTAAAAGGTAGCCATTAGGACTGTCGCGTCGAAATTTAATCGAGAGACCGCCCGTCATATTTTGTAACTCTTCATAATACAAAGGTATTTCTGGTAAAAAGAGGAAGTGTTGCCCCCTTGAGGAAAGATTTCCTAGGGCAATCCGCAAGATTTTACCTGGGATTCACCCCGGATCAGGAAGTCCGTTCCCGGGGTAAAGTAAAATAGAAGGTGGAGCCCTCCCCCGGGTGGCTCTCCACCCAAATGCGCCCGCCGTGCGCGTCGATAATGCGCTTGACTGTGGCCAGTCCCAGGCCGAAGCCCTTCTCTTTGCCCGCTGCCGCTCCCCGGTAATAGATCTCAAAAAGATGGGGCAGATCTTCAGCGGGTATGCCGGGTCCCTGGTCTTTGACGGCAAAAAGCACGTCCTGCCCCTGAGCCTGGACTTCCAGGGCCACGGTGGTCTGGGGAGGCGAATATTTGATGGCGTTTTCCAGCAGATTTTCCAAGGTCCGCCGGAAGAGCAAAGGATCGGCCTGAACCACCAGCACCTCCTGGGGATACCCCGTCTTCAGGGCAATGTTTTTGGCTTCCGCCAGGGGTTGCAGCAAGGTGAGAATTTCCTGGCATTCGCTTTCCACCTGCATGGCGCTGGGCAACGGGGTGAGCATGCGCAAGTCCAGGCGGACAAATTCCAGGAAATTATTAATGAGCAGCTCCAGACTCCGCATCTCCCGGTCAATAATCCCCAGAAAATTTTGCTGCGGTTCGGAGAGGGGGCCGGCCTTCCCCTGGAGCAAGCGCCGCACCAGACCCGCCATGCCCACCACCGGGGTTTTCAGGTCATGGGCAAACATGTTCACCAGGTGCCGCCGTTCCTTTTCCAGGCGTTTTATGCCCGTCAGGTCCCGAAAGATGATCACCCCGCCCAGGATTTTTCCCCCCTTTTCCCTTAGGGGAAAGGCGCTGAGCATTACCGGGACCAGCTGTTCTAAACGATTACGAACGGTTATTTCCTGGGGTTCCACCTCCTCTCCCCGGATGGCCGACCTTAAAGGGGAATCCTCCCGATCCACTTCACTGACCAACACCTCCAGGACAGGACGCCCCAAAGCCTTATCCCGGCTATAGCCGCTGATCGCGGCGGCCGCGGGGTTGAAATCCGTAACCCGCCCTTTCCGGTCCATGACAATGATGCCGGCTGGAGCCTTTTCGATAATCACCCGGGCCCATTCGGAAGATTTCGGGGATGCCGCGGCTTTCCTGTTGACCATGCTTTTTGATAACCTCGAAAAAAACCGGTATTTACCGCTGCAAAAGGGTTTTCGACCAAGGTCTCAGGATACTGTCACCTTTTATCAGGTTTCTCTGCAAGTAACAATCCACAGGCCGATGACAATATATCTCCGGCTTCAGGCGTTGCCGATCCATGGCCTTGGTAATATCCCTCGCCAAGCTGCGGGTTTTATGTTAAAAATTTTTGCAGCTTGTGAGGTATGGTACATGACCGAAGTACGCACCCGTTTTTCCCCCAGTCCCACCGGTTCCCTGCACCTGGGCGGCACCCGCACCGCCCTGTTCAACTGGCTTTTCGCCCGCCACCATCACGGCGTTTTTATCCTGCGCATTGAAGACACAGACCGGGAACGCTCTGAAGAGCGCTTTGTCAAGGAGATTGAAGAGAGCCTTAAATGGCTGGGGCTGGTTTGGGACGAAGGCCCCTATTTTCAATCCGAACGCCTGCCCATTTATCAGGAATATATCCAGCGCCTCCTGGATAAGGGATTGGCCTATTATTGCGACTGCGACCCCGGGGATCTGGAGGTCCGCCGCAAAGAGGCCCTGGCCCGGGGGGATAAGCCCAAGTATGACGGCCGCTGCCGGGAGCGGGGTTTGAAACCCGGCCCCAACACCGCGGTGCGCTTCAAAACCCCCCAAACCGGCGCCACCCGATGGGATGACAAGGGCAAAGGCCCCATCGCCTTCGACAACCGGGAACTGGACGACCTGGTGATCCAGCGGGCCGACGGCATCCCCACTTATAATTTCGCGGTGGTGGTGGACGACATCACCATGGGGGTCACCCACGTCATCCGGGGGGAAGACCATATTCCCAACACCCCCAGGCAGATTCTCATTTACCAGGCCCTGGATGCCCCTTTGCCGGAATTCGCGCACATGACCGTGACTCTGGCGCCGGGTGGCGGCAAGCTCTCCAAACGCCGGGGCGCACTTCCTATCCTCACCTACCGGGACCAGGGGTATCTGCCCCAGGCCCTGGTGAATTACATGGTGCGCCTGGGCTGGGCCCACGGCGACCAGGAGATTTTTTCCCGGGAGGAGCTGATAGAGTACTTCTCCCTGGAGCATATGAGCAAATCCCCCGGGGTGTACGACGAAGAAAAGCTCCTCTGGCTCAACAGCCACTATATCAAAGAGACGCCCCTGCCCGAGTTGGCCCATCTGCTCGCAGATTTTCTCAGGCCTATTATGGGACCTGACGTTTTGCTTTATCCCCCGGATTATCTCGCCCGGGTGGCGGGCACGCTCAATACCCGCTGCAAAACCCTGGTGGAGATGGCGGACGCGGCCCGCTTCTATTTTGCCGACCCCCGGCCTTATGAAGAGAAAGGGGCCAAGAAATTTCTCATCCCGGAGAGCGCGCCCCATCTTGAGGAAATCAAGAAACGGCTGGACGCGATGACCGATTTCTCCGAAACCGCCTTGAATCAGCTCTTCCAGGATTTGACCAGCGAGACCGGCCTGAAAATGGTGCAACTGGCCCAACCCGTGCGCCTGGCTTTGACCGGCAAGACCGTGAGCCCCGGCCTTTTCGATATCATCAGCATTTTGGGGAAAGAAGAAGTATTAAAAAGGTTGAATCTGGCCCTGGATTTCATTTATAAGAAGCAATAACTCTGATTGATCGAAAACGTTTTGCCCGATATTTCCAAGGAGGTTTGGCACATGGCTCATCACACCGAACATCACGGCGGGGAAGCTCCTCCCGCATACCGGAAAAAACAGGCCGTGCTCTGCATCCTGGTCTTTATCTGCATCGGCGTGGCCTTCTGGAGCGGCAGCGCCCTGGCCGCGGTGGTCTCCATCCTGGCGGCCTGCGGCATCTGCTTCTGGGCCTCCACCATGGAGCCGGAAAAAGCCCCGGACGAACACCATCATTGAAAAAAGTAAGCAGTAAGCAGTAAGCAGTGAGCAGTTAATAAACAAGGTCATTTTTCTTTATACTGCTTACTGCTTACTGCTCACTGAATAAAGGCCCCAAAGAACCTGAAGGAGGGAAGCCATGCGCATTGCTCTTATCGGTCAGGCGGTATTCGGCGCGGAGGTTTTGAAGGGTTTATTGGCCCAGGGTCAGGAAGTGGTGGGGGTTTTTTGCCCGCCGGATCGAGGGGGCAAGCCGGACCCCACCAAGGAGGCCGCGGAGAAGGCCGGCGTCCCGGTCTTTACCCCCGGCCACATGCGGGACCAGGAAGCCTATGACCAAATGGTCAAGCTCAACGCCGACCTGGGGGTCCTGGCCTTTGTCACCGATATCGTGCCTCCCCGGGTCTTCAACGCCCCCAAGCTCGGCTCCATCTGCTATCATCCCTCCATCCTCCCGAAATACCGGGGCGCGTCCGCCATCAACTGGGCGGTGATCAACGGCGAGACCGAGAGCGGGTTCACCATCTTCTGGGTGGACGAAGGCATCGACACCGGGGACATGCTGCTCCAGAAAAAAGTGGAGGTCGGGCCGGACGAAACCACGGGCGCGGTCTATTTCGACAAGCTCTTTCCCTTAGGGGTGCAGGGAACAGTGGAAGCGGTGGCCCTGGTGGCCCAAGGGAAAGCTCCCCGCATCCCCCAGGATCATTCCAAGGCCACCTACGACCCGCCCTGCGATGAAAAAGTGGCCGCACTGGATTGGAGCAAGCCCGCGAAGGCAGTCTATAACTTTATTCGGGGCTGTGACCCGCAACCCGGCGCTACCACAACTTTCAGGGGAGAAAAGGTGAAGTTTTACAATACCGCCTTTATCAGTGAAGCCCCCCAAGCCGCGGCCGGGGAAATCCTGGAAGTGGGCGACAAGGGCCTCAAAGTGGCGGCCAACGGCGGCGCGCTCTTCATCACCCGCTTCCGCACCAAGGAACTGGGTAAAGTAAAAGCCCCGGATTTTATTGCCGCCAGGCAGCCGCAGGCGGGGGAGAAGTTCGGGGCTTAATACCCCTGGCTGAACAGTTCAAAGTTCCGGGTTCAAAGTTCAAAGTTAAGGTCCCTTTCTGGCTCCCAAGTCAAACCTGGGCGTATCCCTGCAAATTTTTCTTTTAACCTTGAACTTTGAACCCGGAACTTTGAACTGTTTTTTCTTTCCGCCCGATATAATTGGCATCCCTAATTTTTCCAGGAGGCCGCAAGAAGATGGAGATACCCCAAGGCATTTCCCGGATCATGGAGGTTTCCGAGAAGAGCAGCGCCAATGATCTGGACCGGGTGGGCGCGACTTTAACCGTTGCCAAAAATCAGGTGCGGGAATCGCTCCAGGACCTGACCGGGGCGCAGATGGAGGACATTATTAAAAAGCTGGAAAACCGCGAGTCCTTGACCCAGGAGGAAAAGGATTACGTGCGCGCCTGGATCATCGGCGACGCGGAGAGCTACACCCGGCTGGAAAACCGCCTCCAGACCTGGCTCCAGGAATTTAAGGACCTCCAGAACGCAGTCCGGAGCTATGAAGGCCAGGAAGTGACGGCCCAGAATCTGCTAAGTCTCCACGCCATCATGGAAGAGGCGGTGCGGGTGGCTGCGGATATTCAGAATTTCCTGGAAAAAAAGGAAAGAATCGCGCGCTTTGAAAGCAGTTTGCAGACCCTCGACAAAGAAGATGCCTCTTTCATCGTGGACCTCCTGAGGAAGCAGTTGCAGTCCGAGGAGGTGTAATAAGGTGGGAAATAACTGAACCGACCGCGGCAAGATCGAATATGAGCCCCACTTCCCGAGAAGCATTAATCCAGCAATTCCGGACCACCAATTACATCGGCCTGGCCATGATCGGTTCGGTGTTCATTTATGCTGGTCTTGTGTTGGGAATCAGCCACGGATTCATTCCTGTCAAGCTCCGTCCGGCCTTGAGTATCGATGCTGCTGCCAATACAAAATACATTCTCCTGTTCATATCTCTGGGCCATTATTTCATTATCAAGTTTTTCCAAAAAGTAGCGGTGAAAGCGGCGAACAGGCTCCCTGCGGCCTCGATGCTCACTTTCTTTCTGAGTGAAGCCGTGGGCATTTACGGCCTCGTTCTCTTCTTCCTGTCCGGAAACGCCAATGACTTCTTTATCTTTATGGCCGTTTCCCTCTTTTACTTCTTCATCTTTTATCCCAAATACGCAGAATGGGAAAAATTGCTGGCCCAAGAGTCAAAAACAAAGTCATCTCACAGATAATTTTATAATAATACTTGGTCCATATTAATTTATTTTTGTATTTTCTTTTAATGGAGAAGACAAATGACTGCTGAAATTGTTATTATGAATAAAGAGGCTATCGCTATAGCGGCGGATAGCGCTGTGACTTTTCGCGAAGAAAAAGGGCACAAGATATTTCCTTCTGCAAATAAGATATTTACGTTATCAAAATATCACCCCGTTGCAATTATGATATTTGGTAATGCGGTTTTTATGGACGTTCCATGGGAGCCTCTTGCAAAAATCATAAGGATTACCGGTCGGCATAAGGCAACGGCAAGGCCATGGGAGTCTTAAGTCAATGAAATCCTGCTATTCTGTCCTTTTTGTGGAAAATCGAGCCGCTTTTGGCG
>Ga0233423_10000200_pt1 | contig 36843 bp, 32 predicted proteins | sample Watercolumn_Mata_FD_180713 | JGI IMG/M metagenome (GOLD analysis project Ga0233423, IMG submission 180713) | Freshwater microbial communities from Lake Matano, South Sulawesi, Indonesia - Watercolumn_Matano_2014_112_MG | ecosystem: Environmental > Aquatic > Freshwater > Lake | place: Indonesia... | reverse complement strand
CAAGCTCTGAAATCTGTCCCGAATGCAAATTGAAATTGAAGGCAGCCTCCCTCCGGAAAGCTGCCACCTTCTTTCTTCGTTTCATGGATGACAAACCTATTTCCTGTCCAGCGCATGCAGGGCGAAGGCGCACGCGCCCACGGACACAGCGCGGCTGGTGCCGAGAACCGAAAGGCCGACGCCCACCCGCTTCTGTGGGTCGTACAGTATTTTCCGATCCGAGCCTGGAACCTGTATCTCCCGCACATCGCCCCTGAGAAACGCATCCGTCTCGGCCGCGTCCTCCAGATTGTAGGCCTTGAGCTCCGTGCGGCCGACGTTCTGCCCGCTGAAGAGGCGCAGGCTGCTGTTCATCTCCCTGACGACATCGGAGAGGAAAAGGGAATGGGCGCCTGCGAGCCCGCCGCCGATGACCACCAGGGTGTCAAGCAAGGTCACCGCATTGGCCAGCGCGTCCCCCACCGCCTCGCCCAGGATTTTGTAGGCATTGACCGCCGCCTCCCAGTTCCCCTGTTTCACGCCTGTCGCGATTTCGAAGATGTCCTTCGGGCTCGGCGCAGCGGCCTGCGGAATGCCGGCTTTGAGCGCATATTCACGCTGCACGGCCCGGATGCTGGCGCTCTCCTCCACCGGCGCATCCGGATATTTCTTGTTCCGAACGAGCCAAATCTCCGCGCCCGCGGAATTGTCCCCGAGGTACAATTCCCCGTTGTGCACCAAACCCGCGCCGAAACCCGTGCCCAGCGTCACGCCGAACAGGTTGCGGAAAATCTTCGGGCTTCCGGAGCGGGACAGAAGCATGTTGACCCTGGGCAGAAGCCCGGCGATCGCCTCGCCGTAGACGAACAGGTCGCCGTCGTTGTTGATGAAAACCGGGATGCCGAACTTTTCCTTCAGCATCGGCCCGAGGGCCACGCCTCCCCGGAAGGCGGGCAGATTTCCCAGGTCCCCGATGATGCCGTTCGGATAATCCGCAGGGCCTGGGAAGGCGAAGCTGATGGCAACCGGCGGCTCCTTCAGCCTGTCCTTGACCTGGCGGAATCCTTCGCAGATATTGCCGAGGCATTTCACCAGGCTGTCAGCCTCTGTCGGCAGGGTGATGGGTTCCACGACCTCCCGGTTCCTCTGAACGGCTGAAAAAACGAGATTCGTGCCGCCCGCGTCGAGCGTCATGACTGTTCTTTTATCAGGCTTGTCCATGCGCAATCCCTCCGGCCGGAAGCGGCATCAAACTTTTTTCAGGGCGGCAAGGGAGGCGAACAGCACGTACAGGATGGCGGCCAGCGGCACCAGGAAAGACATCAGGATGCTGCTGTGATCCGCCACCAGGCCCATGACCGGTGGGACAAGAGCGCCGCCCACGATCGCGGTGACCATCAGGCCTGACAGCTCATTGCTCCGCGAGGGGAAAGCGTCCACGGTGATCGAAAAGACGAGCGGAAAAATATTGGCGAATCCCAGGCCGATCACAAATACGCTGCCCAGGCTGAGCCCCCTGGAACCGGAGAACAGGCCGAGGATGGCGATTGCAGAAACCAGGACCGTCAGCACGAAAAACCTTTTGGGACGCATCCAGTTCAGGATGACGCCGCCCAGGAAACGCCCGATGGTCAGGGCCAGGAAGAAAAGCCCGGTGCCCAGCACGCCGAATTTATTGATGTCAAAATCGTACTGTGACTTGAGGTACAGGGGAATGCCGGTGCTCATGCACACTTCGGCCCCCACGTACATGAATATCGCGAGGACCATCATGAGAACGAACGGCTCCTTGACGAGCAGGGCGAAACAAGAGCCGAACGTGGCGGACCGGGATTCCGCTTTCTTTTCCCGAAACTCCATCATCGCAACAGACACAATGGTCAGGGCCAGCGCGACGCCGTAAATCGGGAAAATGACCTCCCAGCTTCCCCCCCAGAGAAAGGCGGCTGCAGCCGGTATGACCGGCCCGGACAGCGAACCGATCGCCTTGATGAACTGCCCGAGCGAAAGGTTCCTGGAGTACTTCCCCTCGTCCGAAACATCCCTCATGATCGGATTTCCCGCCACCTGCAGGGTGGTGGCCCCGAGGCCCAGAAGCAGGATGGTGACAAGGAAAACCGCATAGGTCTGCAGTCCTGAAACCGAGGGGATCAGCATGCCGAGAAGCGCAATGGCCAGACCGAGCAAAAGAATGGCCTTTTTGCCCTTCTTATCCTGGAGCAAACCCATGGGGATGGAAAAAAGCCCGAACATCATGAAACCCACGAACGGGATCAGCTGCGCCATGGTGTTGGACAGGGTGAAATAATCCTTGGCGAGGCCGACGAACGGCCCCACGGCGTCGCCGAATCCCATGCAGAGAAATGCGAGAAAGATCGGAAAGGTCTTGGACTTCATGATCGTTCCTCCTTTGGTACAGGGCAAGCGTACGGATGGAAATGCCTTTTCCCTTCAAATCGAAAATCACCGGCCGCAGGCAGCGGGGCATTTGAAATATAATACAGAACCCCAGAAATAACCAGGGAAAAAACAGGTGCCGGCTGCGGCGAAACGAAAGGGCAACGCTTTTGATAATTCCGCAAATTACCCTTGCACAAGAAAAAAATATTCGATATAATTCCTCGTTCACCCGGCGCTCGAACGAAAATGCCAGCTGATCCTTCCAGTCCTTTTCAACTCAACAAATAAGGAAAAACCCCATGTCCGTGGAAATCCAGGAAGTGAAATCCATCCGCGACCTCAAAAAAATGATTGAGTTTCCGAACCGCCTTTATAAAAAGAATCCGTACTATGTCCCGCGCCTGCATTTCGACGAGCTCAATATCTTGCGCCGGGACAAGAATCCCGCCTTCGACCACTGCGAGGCCCAATACTGGCTCGCCTACAAGGACGGGAAAATCGCGGGGCGCATTGCGGTGATCATCAACAACAAATACATCGAAAAATGGAAAAACCGCTACGCCCGTTTCGGCTGGGTCGATTTCATCGACGATGCGGAGGTTTCCGAAGCCCTGTTCAAGACGGCCGAAGCCTGGGCGAAGGAAAAGGGGATGACCGCTCTGCACGGCCCCATGGGATTCACGGACCTGGACAATGAAGGCATGCTGGTCGAGGGATTCGAGGAATTGGGGACGCTGGCCACCCTGTACAACTACCCCTATTACCCTGAGCATCTCAAGAAGCTGGGATATGAAAAGGACGTGGACTGGGTGGAATACGAAATCGATGCGCCCCAGATCCACAACGAAACCGTGGAACGGGTTGCGCATGTCACCGCCAAGAGAAACAGGCTTCAATTGCTTGAAGTCAAAAAGGCCAAACAGCTGCGGCCGTATGCGCCCGAAATCTTCGACATCATCGATGAAACCTATGCCGATCTTTTCGGAGTCGTGCCTCTCACCGACAAGCAGATCAAATCCTATACCGATCAGTATTTCGGTTTCATCCGCCCTGAATACTGCCCGGTCATCGTGAACGAAGAAGGCCGCCTCGTGGGCTTCGGCATCACCATGCCTTCCCTCTCCAAGGCGCTGCAGAAGGCCGGGGGCCGCTTGTTTCCCTTCGGATTCATCCACCTGCTGAAGGCGCTCAAGAAAAACGACCGGGTCGACCTGTACCTGGTCGGGGTGAGGCGGGAGTACCAGAACAAGGGCGTCAACGCCATGCTGATCCATGCCATGAGCCAGACATACAAACAGCAAAACGTGAAGAAGGTGGAAAGCAATCCCGAGCTGGAAACCAACACCAAGGTGCAGGGCCAGTGGAAATATTACAACAGGCGCCAGCACAAGAGAAGGCGATGCTTCATCAAGCACCTGAAATAGGGGCTCGGGATTCGGGGAAGGAAGCGTTTTGAGTATCCACCTCCGGGAGGTCCTCCCTAGTTGCACCTGAAATAGGGGGCCCGGGGATGGGGTTTGGGGAATTATGGATCGCTGATTTCTGATTGATGATTGACCATCCTTTCAATCATAAATCGGCAATCCTCGATCAAAAACCCTACATCCATCGTCAATCGACAACGATCTTTTTCATCTCCCCGCAAATGCCAGTGAATGGATCTCCCGGCCCTGCACACCCGACCGGGCGACCGGGATCCTGATCCGGGAAAAAACACGTCCGTCGTCCGTGTCGAATCCCATCATGCAGGAGACAAAGGCGATTTCACGTCCGGTCTTCCTGGACGGGTCGACCCGGTTGCCGGCCCCGTCCCTGTATTCAAATGCCAGGGAAGAAATGCCGGAGGCGGCAAGCCGGCCGCAGGTCCAGAGCTCCCCGTGCAGGAAATGGTAATCTTTCTGAATGCGACCGGCATTCAAAAACAACACTCTTTCTGTGCCGCCCGCCAGCACTTCCGAATTTTCCAGGTCCTCCCCCATAATCCTGACTGCCTGCTCGACCCCTTCAGGCAGCTTGCCCCCCCATATGCTGACTGCGCCGTCCTCATGCCCCCGGTCCATGGCCTTGTTTCCGAGCCAGAGGAAACATCCTGCAAACAATGCCAGCAGCATGACTGCGGCGTCGTTCTGCCATCTCGTGAAAAAACGCATGGACGATTCGTTCCCTCAGTTGGGCATGGGGATGCGCTTCATGGAAAAGATCACTGGACCGTCCGAAAGGTTCCGGATTTCAATGACGCGGGTGAAACGTCGTTCCCCTCTCCGCTGCCTGGGTTTGTAGATGAACCCGTCCTGGGACAGGACAACCGTCTCCCTGTCATTCTTTTGTTTCCCTGAATCCATCATCTCCCTCCCTCTGGGTGGTACAGCGGTACGGTATGCAGGAAACATGCCAAAAAAATCCGGGAGAATGCAAAAAAAACTGTGCGGGATTGATGAAATCTAATTCTTTGGAATACCGGAGTTTATAGATTTGTCAAACGGGGTTGAAAAAGGAACGGCATCCGGCGGACGCAATCCAGGAGGAAAACTTGACCTCCTTCTGAGAAAAACCGGTCGGAAGCAGTGCAAAATTCAGCCACCCGGCGCATTGCCGCATTTCCTATGATGGAATGAAACCGGAAAGATCCATAGGCAGAATCTTGGCCGATCGATAATTCAAATTCTTCAGAGCAGACCCGGCCTCGGAAAAATGGGAACCCACCTGCTCAGGGGAATGGGCATCGGATCCCGGGATGACGGGGATCCCCAATCGGCATGCCTCGGAAAGGATTCGGTCCGAAGGATACATTTCCAAGGGCCTTTTCCGCAGGCCCGATGTGTTGAGTTCTATGGCCATATCGGCCTTTTTTACCGCAGCGAGAAGCCCGGCCGAATGATCTTCAATCAGATTTTGATGCTCCGTGAAATTCCATTTCACAACGTCGAGATGGCCGACGGCGTGGAAAAGCCTGGATGCAACGCCGCAGGCAAGCCTGTCAAAATAGGTTCCGATGAAATTCCGGATCTGATCCGGATTCAGGGGAAGCTCCTCCTTGCTGAATACGGGGAGCCCGTCTATGAAATGCACCGAACCCAGGACATATTCTACCGGGAAGGCGGAAACCAGGGTTTCAAGGTTTTTTTCGAAACCGGGATAGATATCGGCCTCGATCCCGAGCCTGATCCGGATTTCCGGATAGGCGGCGCGCAGATCCAAAACCTCGCGGGTGTAACGGTCGAAATCCCCGATCGGCATGCGATGCGCCGGATCCCAGCCGTCCGCAGCCGGGGCATGGTCCGAGAAACCGATTTCGGACAGCCCGGCCTGTATGGCCGCCTCCACATATTGCCTCATCCCTCCTGTCGCATGCCCGCAATAGGAAGTATGCAGGTGGTAGTCCGATTCAATTTTCATCAACAGCCGCCTCATCCTCGATCATGAACAAAGAACCGAAAAGATAGGTAAAATGCACGGCTTTGTCAATGAAAATCCTTGTTCCCCGTCCCTGAAATCCTTATAATACATCAGGACGAAGAAGCCGAAACCTCACGAAACAACACGGGGAACTGCGCTTTGCCTTCCAAGAACGAGAAACATCCGGCTGAATCCTTCAGAAAAAATCCTCCGCCGAAAGTCCGTTCCGCTTTCGAGATGCTGCTCAGAAACAAGCCGGAAACCGGTTCGCCGGTCGTTCTGGCCAAAGTCAACAACCGGATACGCGACCTGGCCGAACCCCTGCCCGGCCGCTGCTCCCTGGAATGGATCGGACTCGACTCCCCGCCCGGCAGGCGGGCCTATGAACTGACGCTCTGCCTCGTTCTGGTTCACGCCGTGAACCGTTTGTATCCCGGGAAAAGGCTCGTCATCGACCACTCGCTCGGCCTGGGTTTTTTCTGCAAGGACGGGGACGAAAAGTCGATGCGTCGGACGGAAATCTCCAGGATACGCGATGAGATGAAGCGGATCATCCGGCGCAAGGAAGCGGTCAGCCCCGTCACCCTCCCGCGCGAAAAGGCGCTGCCTCTGCTCGACAGGTGCGGCCCCAGGCCTCTGTGGATCGGCATGCGGAATCCGGAATCACCCCTGACGCTGCACCGGATCGGAAAAACCGCGGATTACATGGGTCATCCCCTGCTCCCCTCCACGGAACTCCTCGAAACCTTCGATCTGGTCCGCGAACCGCCGGGCATGATTCTCCGCCTCCCCGACGAGGAGGACCGGCGCACTCTCCCGCCTTACAAGGTTCAGAAAAAGCTGCTGGGGGTATTCCAGGAATACGGGTCGTGGGAGCACATTGTGGGAATCAACCACCCGGGCGATCTCAACCGCGCATCGGATGAAAACGAGATCTCCAGGTTGATCAAAATCGCGGAGGGCCTCCACGAGAAGAGAATCGCGGCACTGGCGGACCTTGCGACGCGGGGCGGTCCCGGCCGCAGGATCATCCTGGTTTCGGGACCTTCCTCCTCCGGCAAGACCACCTTCACCAAGCGTCTCGACATCCAGCTCCGGGTCAATGGGGCAAGGCCCCTCTCCATCTCCCTGGACGATTATTTCCTGGACCGCTCGAAGACACCGCTGGACAGGGAGGGAAAGCCGGATTATGAATCCCTGCAGGCGCTCGACATCCGCCGGTTCAATCAGGATCTCGCCGCATTGCTGGGAGGCCGGAGGGTCCGCGTCCCGCGTTACGATTTCCTGAAAGGCGCCAGCGTCCTTGGGCCGGAGCTCTTTCTCGAGGCGGGTCACCCGGTCATCGTGGAAGGCCTGCACAGCTTGAACGACGAATTGACCCCCGCCTTCCCCCGCAGGATGAAATTCAAGATCTATACCAGCGACCTGACCCAGCTCAACATCACCGACCATCTGCGCGTGCCGACCAGCGATGTCCGTCTCCTGAGGCGCATGATCCGGGACTGCCAGTTCCGGAACCATTCCGTGTTCGACACGCTGAAGAACTGGCCCTCTGTGCGGCGGGGCGAAAACAGGCATATCTTCCCGTTCCAGGAGACGGCGGATGAGGTGTTCAACTCGACCCTCTGCTATGAGATCGGCGTGCTCCGGAAACCGGCCATGCGCCTTCTGAAAACCGTCGAACGGGACAACCCCGAATTTCCCGAGGCTGCCAGGCTGATGTCCCTGCTCGATTCGTTCCTCGACATACCCGGAGACTGGGTCCCGCCGAATTCCATCCTCCGGGAGTTCATCGGGGGAAGCAGCTTCGAGTATTGAGCTGCGGATTGACACGGAAAAAAACTTGTAAAAATTTTTTTTTATCGATATATTAATCGTAAAACAATAACTCCATCGACAGGTGAGCCATGCATACCGTGAAGATCTCTTCGAAATATCAAGTGGTCATCCCCAAGGAAGTGCGGGATAAAATGGCGATTTCGGCAGGCCAGAAACTCCAGTTGATCTTTTATAAGGACAGAATAGAGTTTATTCCGATCCGGTCGATACGGGAAATGCGGGGATTCGTGAAGGGGATACAAACGAACGTACCCAGGGAGAAGGACCGATGATGAATCTCGTCGATTCTTCGGGATGGCTTGAATATTTTTCAGGCGGCCCCAACGCCGGATTTTTCGCACCAGCCATTGAGGATACTTCGAATCTGCTCGTCTCGCCAATCAATGTTTATGAAGTTTTCAAGCGGATATTGCAGCAGAGGAATGAAAACGAGGCGATCCTGGCTGTTGCAGCCATGTTTCAGGCCAGAATGATCGAGGTAGATGCGCCCATTTCCGTGACTGCAGCCAAACTCAGCCTGGAATTCGGGATACCAATGACTGACAGCTTGATCCTGGCTACAGCCAGGATGATGAATGCCACGTTGTGGACGCAGGATCATGACTTTTTCGGAATAACCGGCATCAAGTTCATTAAAATGAAGAAAAGACAGATTGATAAGGAGTGATTCGTGAATACCAAAACATCGGGATTACCGGCCTTTCTCCATATTGCTATCCTGCTCATACTGACCGCAATCCTCGTTGATTGCAGCCCGTCCGGGTCCGGGAACCAAGCCACAGGCGTTGCCGCCCCTGAAGCAATCGAAGGGTTCCCGTCCTATTCGAACGGCGTCATCGCCTCTGTGATCTACGCCGTGGACGGGGCGATTCAAGAGCAGGAGAAAATCATCCAGGCGCTCATTGCGCTGCCACAGGTCCGGAAGGGAGAATGGGAGGGGATGAAGGAAACCGTTGCAGCCTTCCAGAAATCATGGGGGGATGGCGTTTCGCGTTCGGATTGAACACAAGGAAATTGTAAGGGGGCAGCGGACCGGCGCTGCCGTTACCGGATCAGTTCAAATACGGAGAGATGAAAATGAATATCAAGACCGCATCAGGCGAATGGGGGATTTTCGTACTTGCCGCCATGCTGATCCTGTTTTCCAGAATCCATGCGGCGGAGCGTGTGGATCCCTTCGAACAGGTCAAGCGGATGGGCCGGGGCGTGAACATCATCGGATACGACCCGCTTTGGCAGGATCCCGCCAAGGCCCGTTTCAAGGAAAAACACTTCAAGCTGATCAAAGACGGCGGATTCGGATTCGTGCGGATCAACCTCCATGCATTTGACCACATGGAGGATCAAGGGGATTTCAGGCTGGAGGATTCATTCATCAATACTCTGGACTGGGCCGTTCAGAACGCAACCGAGGCAGGCCTGATGGTCTTGCTCGACCTGCACAATTTCACGGATTTTGCGAAGGACCCCGCCCGTTACAAGCCGAAATTCCTCGCGTTCTGGAGACAGATCGCCCCGCATTATCAAGATGCTCCTTCCGGCGTCATTTTCGAAATGCTGAATGAACCGAACGGACTGCTCACGCCGCCGCTGTGGAACATCTATCTCAGGGAAGCCCTCGCCATCATCCGGGAGTCCAATCCCGAGAGAACGGTCGTGATCGGACCCGGATTCTGGAACGGCATCGATCATCTGGCCGAACTGGAGCTTCCGGAGGGCGACCGCAACCTCATCGTCACGGTTCATTATTACCTTCCCATGGAATTCACGCATCAGGGTGCGCCCTGGTCTTCCGGGACCAAACATCTTTCCGGCATCAAATGGGGCAGCGATGCTGAAAAGCGCAGGGTGGAAGCGGACTTCAAGCGGGCGCAGAAATGGGCGCAGGATCAAAACCGTCCCCTTCTTCTGGGCGAATTCGGCGCATACGACAAGGGCGAGATGGCATACCGGGCCGCCTACACGGCCCATGTGGCGCGAACCGCCGAGTCCCTGGGATGGGCATGGGCCTACTGGCAGTTCGATTCTGATTTCATCGTGTACGATATCGACCGGGATCAATGGGTCGAGCCGATTCACAAGGCCCTGATCCCCTGAAGCCCTGGAACATAACCGACCGATATCCCGGCCGGAAGTCCAGACGAGGACCTGTCCTTCCCCATGCCCCTGATCAGCCCTACGGAGGATGATGCAGGGGAGGCTGCAGGCTGGAAATCCGTTCTGCGCGAAGGGTCCGGTCCCGGCAGGCACCGGGTCCTCGAACCGGGCGCCGGACTCGGCTGCACGGGTGTAGGATAAGACCGACCGCCGGATTTTCTAACGGAGATAAACGAGTTTCCGCGTGGCGCAAAATTCCGGGGATTTCATCGTATAAAAATAGATCCCGCCGGGCAGGTCATGCCCCCGCTCGTCTTTTCCGTCCCACAGGACCTCGCCTGCGCCTGCATCAGCCTCCTGAATGAACCTCCGGACCCTCCGGCCGGTCAGGGCATTGATGTCGACCGTGATATTCCCCTTCCGGGGATTTTGAAATCCGATCCGGGTGAAAGAATTAAACGGATTGGGAAAATTCTGGTAAAGGGCGAAATGCCCCGGTGTCATCCCGTCCCCGTGCGGGCGGACGTCCGTTTTGATGAAATAGGCAGTGAGTTGCTTCGGATTGTCCATGATCAGGGTATCCGGGTTCGCCGTTCCGGAGAGATCTCCGCCCCAGTGTGAAAATTCGTAGAAGGATGAATCGGAGAAGGCTTCAACCATGACCGTAGAGCCCGGTTCATACCACTCCTGCAGGGGAGATATCTCCAGGTGCCCGTATCCGGGCGGATCGGTTGCGATGCCCAGCCGGTATTGCAGGGAAAATACGGCCGTGAACACGGTGTCTGAAACCACTGTGACGGACCGGCTTCTCGCCCCTCCGTCCCTCCATCCGGAAAATACGAATCGTGTGCCTTCCCCGCCATCCAGAAGGGAATCAACGGAGAGTGCATGGACGGAACCGTGGGTCCAGGCGAATGCGGCCGGCCCGGTATGGCTTTCGCCGTCAACCTGAAAAGGAATCCCTGCCGGATCCGTATCCATGGCGATGAAATAGCCGATCCTCTCGAAAAAGGCCCGGACCGTCCGATCGCCGGTTAGGGTCACCGTTGTCGCGGCTGAGAGTGAATCCGCCGCATCCCCGGACCATTTGAGGAATACATATCCCTCCGACGGAACCGCGCTGATCGCGACCATGTCCCCTTCGTTGAAAATGTGAAAGCCCGTCGCAGGAGACGTGATCCCCCCTCCGTCGGGCTCGACTTCCATGGTCAGCCTGTGCGTGATCCGCTCGAAAAACGCCCGGACCGTCATGTCGCCGTTCACCGTGACCGTGGTGGAGGGCGAAAGGGAATCCGCTGTATTCCCGGACCACTTGACGAAAACATAACCCTCGGAAGGCACGGCGCTGATGGCAACCTCGTCCCCTTCATTGCAAATGTGAAAGCCCGGAGGCGGAGAGAGGCTCCCCCCTCCTTCCGGCTGCGCCTCCAGGGTCAGCATGTATTGCAAGATAACCGGCTCCTGATGCCACCAGGCCACGCGGGTGCAGATTTTACCTCCGGCAGTCCAGAACTGGCCGCCCACATAGACCTCGTTCCCTGCAGGTGCGATGGACAGGACATGGCTGTCCGTCCCGCTCTCAAGCGGCAGCCATTGACTGCCGTTCCATTTTGCGATATGCCGGACACGGCTTCCGCCTGCGTTCAGAAAATATCCTCCGGCAAAAACCTCCCGGCCGCTGACTGCGACAGCCGTGACTTGTCCATCCATGCCGCCGCCCATGGCCTGCCATTGCGCTCCATCCCATCTGGCAATACGGTTGACCTGCACGCCGCCCGCGGACGTAAAGGCGCCGCCGGCATAAACAATGCCGTTGAGCGCTGCGAGAGCCCGGACATCACCGTTGAGTCCGCCACCCAGGGCATGCCATTCCGTCCCGTCCCATCTGGCGATATTCGATACGTTTGCATTTCCGGCCTTGGCGAACAATCCCCCGGCGTACAGGTTTTGTCCGTCAACCGCCATCGCATGGACCACGCCGCCGGGAATCCCGTTCTGCAGGGAGAACCAGGCTGTCCCGTTCCATCTGGCGATATGGTTCACCGTCACGCCCCCTGCCGTTGTGAAAAAACCGCCGGCAAACAGATCCAATCCGCTCATCGCCAGGGAATGGACAATGCCCTGCGCGCCCCCCGAAAGGCCCACCCATCCTGAGCCGTCCCACCGCGCGACCCCTTTCGCGTTGACTGAGCCGGACTTTGAAAAATCGCCCCCGGCGAAAAGGTGCGACCCGTCCGCTGCGAGGCACAGGACATTTCCGTTGAATCCGTTGCCCATGGCGGACCAGGCCAGGCCGTCCCAACGGGACACATGATTCACCTGGATCTTGGCGGAGTAGATGAACTCGCCTCCGGCAATGACGGCGCTCCCGTCCCACGCCACGGCCGCAACGGGGCCGGTGAATCCGGCCCCCATGGGGGACCAGCCGCCGACCACGGATTGCAGCGGTTCACGGGTTACCGAATCCCCGGCAAAGGATGGCTTTGGATATCCCAGCAAGGATAGGCTCATCATCAGAATGGTTGCCGTCTGGCGCATGGCGGTCTCCATCCATATGATCTTTTTTATTCGTCACCCCTCAATGATAATTACAAATTCCATCATCTTCAACAAAAATCACTGCCGGTCCGTTTACCGATTGAAGCACCCCGCCGCAAGTGGCGGGGAATCTTCTGGCTGAAAGGAAAAAGAAATTGGGATTGATTTTCGAATCTTTTGCCCCGCACGGGATTTGAGGGTGCAAACGGAACGGCGCAAAAAGCGGCTTTGATCATCGGTGTCCACATGCCGCCGATTAAACCGCCAGATGACCAAGTGTCCGTTTGCTCGCCCGCTTACCCCGGGTCAAAGTCCGGAGCAGGCCTCGCAGCAAGCCTCGGGGAATGCGCCCGCCGTCTGATTCGAAACAGCGGGCGTATTCCTTGACGATGGCATGGTCGGAATAGACCTATTCACGAACGGGCGGCTTGGCAGCCCATACCGGAAGCATCACTGGAAATTGACGGCTTTCAGAACCGCGATGACGGCCTCCTCCTGAGTTTCCCCTTTTGATGCTCCGAGTACCACCGTGTCCCCCAATATCACGTTCACTGTCGTGCTGATATCCGTTCGTACCGGCCTTACGACGGATATGGAGAGCCCCTCCAGCCGGACATAGGTGCCGTCGAATTCCATTCTTGAAGCCCTGATCCCGAAGGAGGGCTTGTCCGGGTCCCCCGGATCCTGCATGATGGAGAACGGGGCGTTCTCCTGGCTGCTGATCTCAGCCCTGCCGATGATCTCGTAGGACTTGAACTTGAAGAGGGACTTCAATTTTTCGCTCACCGCCTTGAATGCCGGATCATCCGGAATCCCCTGTTTCCCCCCTCCTTCCGCACGCATCAGAAGGACCTGAATCCAGATCTGCCTGGGCGGTACATCCAGGTCGTGGATCAGCATCTTTGCCCTTGCAATGTTGAATTGCGTGTCGATGATCTGAATGGCGCCTTTTACACCGACGTACTGGAACTGGAATTTTTCTCCCAATTCCTGGCGAAGCTTTCTTTCAATCGCTTCAACTCGCTCCCTGTTTTTGATGTAGATCATTTCCTGTACGACCGGCGTTTTTTTATCCAGCTCGATGCGGATATTCGTGCGGCCGGACGGATCCGGGAAAACGGTCTCCTGCTTCGGCTCGTATCCGTCCGCCTCCACTCCCAAGTGAATGAGACAAACGGAAGCCTGCTGCGGACTGATCATCTTCAGCTGGAATGCGCCGTTTTCATCGCTCAGGACACCGAATCTCTGAAGGTCTTTTTCATCGAGGTTGTACATGATTCTCGCACGCGGAACCGGTTTCTGCGTTTTTCGATCGACCACGATGCCTTTGGGCACATCCGTCTGGGCTTCCGATGCACCTGCAAGCAGCAGAACCGCCAATCCTGCAATGGGCAGCCATCTCTGCGATGACATACATAACCTCCTTTTATGATTTCAGATTTTATCCTGGAAAAACCAGACGATATGCATATGCGGATCGTCCGCCTGTAAAGCGACAACAGTGACGCGCTCCCCATGAACTTCTTCCACAATGGGACGGGCCGGAATCGTTTCGGCCGGGGAACGGGTGTCCCGGTTCCTGAACGGTTCGGACCGCAGGTAAAGCATGATAAAAACCGCCAGCGCTATCCCTGCAGCGGAGAAGGCAAGGCGCGGGGACTTGGAGAGCCTTGCCCTCCTGCTGCTTTCGCTTTGGCGGCAAGCGAGGCCAGCGGCGACTTTCGGCCATACCGTTTTCTCAGATTCCGGTATTTTGTCCATGATGATCCGGCGCGTCAACCTGCGCAATCCGTCGTAATCCTCAAGTGCGCCGCGGCATTCAGGACAATGCCGCAGATGTCTTTCGACCGTCCTGGCCCTGAACCAATCCAGTTCACGTCCCGCATACAGGGGCAGCCATATCCGGATCCAGCTGCGCCTGCATCCGGCGGCTCCCATTCTTCCGCTTTTCATGTCATCCTCTTGTTCAAGAATTCAGGATACTTGGTTTTGATCTCGTCCCTGAGCCGCATTCGGGCATGGGACAAATGGCTCCTGATCGTGGCCGATGTGCAGCCCATCATTGCTGCGATTTCCTTGCAGGACAGATCATCGGCCTCCCGCAGGACAAAGGCCGTGCGCTGCGGTGCGCTGAGACGCTTGATCAGCAACCATATTGCTTCTGAAAGCTCGGCTGCCCCCGTATCCGGCGTGTCCGTGGATTGAAGACGATCCCCGTATGCAGAGTCGAGAGGGACCTCCCTGTATCTCCTGACCTTTTTAAGGGCGTCCAGGGAAGCGTTCACCGTGATTCTGTAGATCCACGTAAAAAATTTGTTCCCCTGACGAAACCGCGTCAGGTTGCGATAAACGCGGATGAACACCTCCTGCGTCACATCAGCAGCCAGATCCGCATCGCCGGTCAGGCGGAATGCGAGGGCCATGACACGCCTTTCATATAAATGGAACAGGTCTTCGAATGCCCCCCGGTCGCCCGACGCGGCTCGCCGGATCACGCCCGATTCATCAATCGCCGAATGGTCCGTTTTTTCTGTGCCGCGCAACCGGGTTTCCTTTCGCATCCTCAAAGAGTGATACTTTGGAAAGATACAAAACGTGGATGCAAATACAACATTTACCTTGAAAATTTCAAAACTTTTGTCTATGATTTTGAAGCTCCCCGGAAGCGCGCTGCCGGGGAATCTTCGATCTGCAGGGGAAAAGACATTTATATTCGCTCTCTTTCCCCGGGTCAAAGCCCGGGGCAGGCCCCGGGGAATGCGCTCGCTGTCGGATTCAAATCACCCGGTTGAGGAGAATCGAAAAGACATGAAATGGACCCCGCGGGAACGCCTCATGGCCGCCATGCGGCTCGAAAAGCCGGACTGCGTGCCCGTTTGCCCGGACCTTTCCAACATGGTCCCCTGCCGCCTGACCGGCAAGCCCTTCTGGGACATCTACCTGAACAGCGATCCTGACCTCTACACGGCATATAAGAACACTGTGGACTATTTTGGATTCGACGGGTGGTGGACTGATTATTTCTCAGCCGTGAAGCCGGTGCTCAGACATCAGTTGGAATGGCGGAATCTTCCTGTGGAGGAAAGGAACGGGAGGAAAATCCAGCGGTCGATTCTGGTGACTCCGGACGGGACCCTTGAAAAGGAAATGACCTTTTACCCTGCGGACAGCCCGACCATGACTGAAAAACCGATCAAGGATCTCAAGGAGTCGCGGAAATTCTGGAAATACCTCTTCCCCGAAGTGACCGGAATCGATCCGGAAGGCTATCACAGGCAGAAAAAGGACTGGGGCGAACGCGGGATATACGGTCTCTGGATACCTGCCCCGGGTTTCAATCTGTGGTTCGACTGGGTTCAGGACGGTATCACCCAGTGCTCAATCCTCTATTATGAGGAAAGGGAAGTGCTCGACGAATTCAATGAAGGGTTCATGAAACATTACTGGAGACTGTTTGAATACATCCTGGGTCTGAAACCGGACTTTATTCTGACTGGAGGGTCAGGCGGATTCGCCCTGCAGTCGCCTGCGATCTGGAGGGAATACGCCCTCCCGGTGGTGAAGGAACTGACCCGGCGCTGCAGGGAGGCGGGGATACTCACCATGATCCATTCCTGCGGGAAACAGGCGGAGATGGTCAAATGGTGCGCAGAGGAGACGGACCTTTCCTGCATCAATCCGCTGGAGGTTCCGCCCATGGGGGACTGCGACCTGGCTGTTTTGAAAAAACGATACGGCGATCAAATATGCCTCATGGGCAATCTTCAGACCACGGATGTGATGCTGTTTGGAAGGCCGGAAGACGTGGAGCGCGCAGCGAAGGAAGCCATAGACGACGCGGCAGCCGGCGGCGGATTCATCCTGTCAACAGGAGATCAATGCGGCAGGGACACCCCGGACGAGAATATCCGGAAAATGGTGGAAGTCGCAAGGACGTACGGGAAGTATTGAAAGGCTACCTTGTGTTCAGGATTTGGGAATATAAAAAGGATTGATCTCAGATTAACGATTGCAGATAGCAGATCTCAGATCTGAATCAAATCTGAGAGAAAGAAACCCAAAGATTCTTGTTTTGATAAACATTTTGATCGATAACCTTATCCCCGGAGTCTGCTTTATAAAACAAATCTGAGATCGCAAATCTGGAATCTGATATCTGGTATCTTTTTCAGGCCGACTTCCCGTTGTCCTAAGCATCAGATCACACAAACGTTATTCCCGTCTCTCTCCCCTTCCCCCTGATATACTCTGCAGCGAGCCGGTAATCCTCTTCCGTTGCCAGATGCTCGATCATCAGCCCGACGGATCCGCCGAGCTTCCCCAGTTCGGTCAGATAAACCGGATAATCCAAAGCGCCCAGCCCGGGCCGCACTTCGTCCAGGTGAGTCGTGAGTTTCGGCTGCAGCAGGATGTCCTTCGCATGGCAGGCCTTGATATGAGACCCGAGCTTCCTGAAGCACTCCCTGAGAAAATCACCGTTTTTGAAATATCTCTCGGGGCTGTTGATCATGTTCACCGGATCCAGGTGGGCGCCGAATTTTTTCCTGTCCACAGCCTTCAGAATGCGCAGGTAAGAATCCGGCGAGTCCGGATAAGCCCAGGGCATGGGCTCCAGTGTGAAGAAACTCTCCTTCGGCTTGACCGCATCGATGATGGATCGGGTCGTCTCCACGATCAGATCAAATGTCGCATCCGTGAGATTGCCGGGGTCAGGGCCGTCCCACTGTTCCCCGCGCGATCCGGAGATGTTCACGCAGCAGGCTGCGCCGATGCGCTCGGCCAGTTCCAGGGATTCGACGCATTTCCCGATCGCCTGTTTTCGAACCTCATCGTTCCTGCTGATGGGATTGCTCCAGGCCCCGACTTCTGTGATGATGAGACCGGCATCGGCTGCAGCCTTTCGGTAAGCCGCAACCTCCTCATCACCGGCCTCCGGACCCACCGGGCAGTAGGCTGCCCCGTATCCCGCCTTGCGGTGAGCCTCTGCCCAGGCTGCGGGGTCCTTTCCGCCTGCATACACCGGACCGCCCAGCCGGACGTTCAAACCGGATTTTTTCATGGCTGCATCACCTTTCCCGGAGCCGGCCAGGATCGCGGCTGAGCCGGCAATGACTGTCCGGTTGAAACTGCGCCTGCTGATGTCCGATGATTTTCCCATTTGAACTTCCCGAACCCCGGTGCACACTCCGGGGTCACTCGACAATCGGCGTCAGGACAATGTCCCGGTACATCACAACACCGTGATCGCCCTGCAGGTAAAGAGGCCCGGGAGCAGCCACATCCGGGGTTAAAGCGCCACCCGTCACTCCCGGCACAGGCTTGTTGTCTATGATCTTCCGACCGTTCAGGATGACTGTGACATGCCGGTCGCAAAGCGTGATATCCATGTCCTGCCACTGCCCGGCCGGCTTCTCCGCAGCAGCCGACGGCGTGACCCTGCTGTACACAGCTCCCATATTGTGGGGATCCAGCGGCTTCCCGTAGCTGTCCGCAACCTGAATCTCGTAGATGCCCCGCAGGTAGACGCCGCTGTTGCTGCCTTCAGGCACGTTGACGCCGAAGGCCAGGCGGAAATCCCCGAAAACCTGCTTTGTCCTGAGATTCCCGTAATTGACGTGGGGTTTTCCTTCGGTCTGTTTCGGTTCGTTGACCAGCACGCCGTTCTCCACGCGCCAGCCGTTCGCATCCTTTGGATTGATTAATTCCCATGCGGACAGATCCTTTCCGTTGAACAGGCCGACAGGCGCTCCGTACCGGACCTTCGCCAAATCCGGCGCAGCGGGCATGGCGGGAAGGCGTGTTGCGGAAAAAGGCCAGATTTCGTATTCCTGGCCCTTGCCGTCCGGGATGAAGGCCATTCCTTTGAGTCGGTCTTTCCCCTGCGGTTCGAACTCGAACCAGGATGTCAGATGATGGGATCGGATCGCATTTCCATCCGCATCCTTTCTCCTCTCGTAAAGCCAGTCCCTTGTGACAACCAGGTTATCGCCCTTGATCATGGCGCTGGCCACCGGCTCCACGCTGCCCCACCTCCACAGCAGGTCCGCGTCCAGGTAACCCTCCTCCTGGCGGAGTTCCATCCAGCCTGCGGAGGATCCGGGGCCGGCTCCCCCGTCAATGGTCAGAGCCCAGGTTCCGATGTAATGCCCGGACGGGCCCAGGCTCCAGACCGAACAGGCGATCAGCAGGATGACTGCGCAAAAGGAGAAAGCGCCAGCGTGCAGGAAAAACCGTTTCATGTCCCCTCCTTCAAATGATAAAGGCGGCCGCCGGGCCGCCTTCGTGAATCTGACAGCGAGCGAAAGCGAGCGCTTACAAATGACTTTTCCCTGCAGATCGAAGATTCCCCCGCAGGTCACTGCCGGGGAGCTTCAATCTGACAGCGAGCGCATTCCCCGCGGCATGCCGCGGGGAGTGCCCCGGGCTTTGACCCGGGGCAGGCAAGCGAATCCAGATGTCGTTTCCCTGCAGATCGAAGATTCCCCGGCAGCTCGCTGCCGGGGAGCTTCAATCCGTGCATCTAGGGGGCCTGCAGGCTGATCACTCCGAAAAGGTGATCAAGCCGGTCCCGTAATTGGCATTGAGAAGCGTAGCCTTGCAGGCCTTGAAGTATTCCATCCAGAATTGACGGACCTGGAAGAAATGCTCCTTGTCCTCGGCAGATGCGCCCGCCACATAAACCTGAATCCCCGCCATGGACGGAAGCCTGCCCTTCTGCGTCTCAGCCAGGATGATCTCCCGGATCCGCGCATCCGTCAGGTTTTCCTTCTCAAAATCATAGGATTCCGAATCCTCGATCATGTCGGAGAGAATCACGAGCACTTTCTTTTTTTCCGGAAAGGATTCGAATACCGATTGCGCCGCGGACAGGGAGCTGGTGATGTCCGTCCTCACAATCTTGAGCGACGGATCGAAAAGCGTCCTGGTGATCACTTCGAACAGGGAATCCTTTTCAGCCTGCATGCGCAGGTCGAATTTCTTGCGCTGTGCCTGCTGGTACAGGGGATTGTCCGTGTCCGACGAGAAATCCGGAAAGGCATGCCTGAGTATATGTCTTTCAGCGATGGATTTCTCCGTGATCGGGCTGGCCAGGAGCACGTCGTTTTCCAGCGTCCCGTCCAGGACCATGCGGATGTAATCCTGATAGCTTTTCCGGATCTCCGGTCTGTTCGTGGATTCGGACAGGTCGCAGAGCAGGCAGACCACCTTGCCCTGGCGCCTGGGCTGCGGCGCCTGTTTCGAACACAGCACGGCCAGAAACGCGGCAGCCAGCAGCCAGACGATTATTTTGGTTTTCATGGCACGGCCCGCCTTACGATTTGGATTCCCGGACGCCCTTGTCCCTGCAATCCCAGTCCAGGATGATCAGGGCTTCGGGTATCTTGATTTCCGGTGGTTTCTGGAAGCACTCGGGCGTTTCGTTGCGCAGCTGGATGTTGGCCCTGCGGTAGGCTGCGATCAGGTATTCCCGGTTCGCCTTGATCTCCTCCGCCTGATGTTTGAAAGCCTCGTGGGTCTTTTCCCTTTCCTGCCGGATGCGCGCCAGGTTCTTATCTGCATCCTCGAATTCGCCGAAGGCCTTCTCCGCCTTGCCGGATTCCTTCTTCAGCCTGCCCCTCGCCTCCTGGTGGCGCTTGTAAACGGACATGAAGGTCTTGTGATTGGGATGGCTGGCTTCATAGGCGATGATCGTGGCCACGAAGAACAACGCCACATTGATGATCATGAAGAGGATGGTCAGCACCTGGGGGGAGATGGAAATGCCGATCAGGCCCAGGGAGCTCCCGCTTTCGAAATACATGGCTCTGATGAACGCAATGCCGCCCAGAAGGCCCAGGATGATGATGGGGATCCCCACCAGGATGATCTTGTCGATGGTGGTCTTGATTTCCTGGCGAAGCGCCTTGCCGAAGAAATGGGCGAAAAGCGGGATGGCGATGCACATGGCGGAGGCCATGATGTAGGTTTCGATCTTGCCGCTTCCGAATATGGCGAAGACCAGGCTGTTGAGCGGAAATTCGGCGATGCCGATGAGGATGAGCCAGAAAGTGGCCCATTTGGGATGCAAGCTGGGCATGCCCATTTCCTCCAGTTTTTTCTTGGAGGAATCCAGTTCGGCGACCGCGGACTGGGCCTGCTCGCTCTCCTTTTTGAGTTTCTTTTCCGCGCCCGCCTGGACGCTGGATGCCTTGCAGTAATCGGGTTTCAATTTCCCGTCCCTCTCCTTCCATTTCTTGGCCAGAGAGGCGAGCGTGTACTGCGCCGAATCGACAATTTCCTTTTCAAACAGAGCCTGGGACTTCTCGTTCTTCTTGGGGGTGGGCGTCTTGGGGACGCGGAGAAACGGCCAGAATCCCCATTTCCAGTCCCTGGCATCCTTCCTTCCCTGCCTTGTCACCGAATAATACGTATACCGTTTCATGGGATCACCTGTCCTTTCGGGTTTATCCCTGCTGTCAAAAAGATGGACTCGGGTTAAAATCGAACCCTGTTGATCATATCGATGATAAAATAAGCGATTCGCATTATTTTGTCAAGGATATTATTCCAAGTCCGGAAATCGCCGGAGCCTGATGTAAACTGCCACGCACTTTGAAAGTGCGTGGCAGTTTACATCCTCTCTCTAAATCAAGGGCAGGATTCCGGAGAACAGCCATGTGATCAGGAATCCGCATACAGCCATCAGGCTGACCGTGACGGTCCAGGTTTTCAGCGTTTCAAGCTCCGTGAATCCTCCCATTTTCGCGAAAAGCCAGAAACCGCTGTCGTTCATCCAGTTCCCGCATTGAGCGCCGAATCCGATGGCCGCAGCCAGATACACGGGATGAAAACCGAGCACGGACCGGGCCGGGACCAAGGCCGCGATCATGGCCGAAGACGTGATCATGGCCACGGTGCTGGATCCCTGGGAGAATTTCATGAGGAACGCCATGAGAAAACCCATGAACAGCATCGCCGTCCCTCCGTTCCCGCCTGCCCCTGCCGCGAAGAGGCCCTGCACGGCAGGACCCAGCTGAGCGGCCTTCAGCATGGCGCCGAATGCCCCGCCCGCGCTGGTGATCAGGATGATCACACCGGCGCTCATCAATGCATTTTCCATGGAATCTCTGAATGCTTTCCGGCCCGGATGCTTGGTCCGGATCCACACGAGTATCGCCATGGCTGCGGACACCAGCATCGCAGCGTTTGCGTCACCCAGGAGGGCGGCAAAAGCCCGGACCTGCAGCAGGTGCGGATCGGCATTCTCCCCTCCGGACGGCATGGACATCAGCGTGTGGGCGGAAATGGCCAGGAGCGGGTAGAGAACGGGCAGCAGCGAAACCGCCAGACCCGGCATCCGGCCGTCCGGGGCAGGGCCGGCCTCCGGTCCGGCAGCCTTGTACTCCCGCATGGGGATGGAAAAGCGGGCCGCATAGAACCGGATGAAAAAATAAATGACGAACGCCGTCGGTACGGATACCAGAAGCCCGCCGAGTATCATGGCTCCCACGCCCACGCCGAGCGTGCCTGCGATGATCAGGGGTCCGGGCGTCGGCGGCACAAGCGAATGGGTGATCGAGGCTCCTGCGCCCATGCAGAGCACCAGGAGCAGGTAGTTCTTTTTCGTCTGGACATGCATGGAGCGCGCGAGCGGGAGCAGGAGGTAGAAAACCGTATCGTAGAACACCGGGATGGAGAGAAGGAACCCGCTCGCCATGAGGGAGACCTCGCAGCGCTTTTCGCCGGTGCGGTCCACGAAAAAACGGACAATGCGGTCCGCCGCTCCGCTTTCGATGAGGCAGGATCCGGTGATCGCTGCCAGGGCGATCACGATGCCGATCTTCCCAGCGGTGGCTCCGAATGCCTCTGCCACCCGGGAGATTTTTTCCGCGGGCACGCCCGGAGACATCAGGCTGACAACCATGGAAGCGGTGATCAGCGAGAGAAAAGCATTGAGGCGGAGCACGATGATCAGTGCGATGGCCGTCAGAAGGCCGGCTGCGAGGATGATCAGGGGGTGGAATGCTGCCATCTTCCATCCTTATCAGGGGCGGGACCTGTCTGCTGATGACAGCGCGCATCCATCGGCCACGACCCTCGGAACGGCGGACGGTCACCGTTTTTTCCCCCGAAGACCGGAGGGGCGCGCAGCAAAAGGCCTTTGCCGACAATGTATTGCTTTTTTCCCAATGCCGCAAGAGAATCCGCTTGATTTCCATCGGGCTTGTCCATAATTTTCAGAAAGCGGATGTGCCAAACGCCCATTGCGGCCAATTCCCGGATGAAACGGAAGGGCTTGCGGAGAGAAGGGTTGAAGGGAAGCATCCGGGCCCGTGTTTCGCAGGCAGACGGGCCTTCGGTTATATCGGGAAAATCATGGATGGAAAACAAAAGGGGAACTCTGGGATGACGAGCCAACGCTCCAGGCCATCGGCTGTTGCTGGCATCACCCTTCTCGCAGTCATGGCCGGATACGCCTCGGATTGGACCGGTGTTTCCGCAGTGACGGACCGGATCCTCATGCTGCACTTCGACGACGGCTTCATCCGGCATTTCGGATACGGACAGACGCCGGAAAGCGGCACGAAGGTTTACAATTCCCCCTTGAACGTCGGTTCCTGCGGATCTCCGGAGACCTACGAGATCACCAGCCCGGACGATCCCGATTTCGCATCCAGCCGCCATCCCTTGAAAGTGGGCAGGAAAAGCAAGACCAAGGATGTATCCAGGGTATGCCGATGGGACGGCAAGGCCTGCAACAACCAGCATATCCAGGAGCATTTCATTTATCTGGAGCTCCCTTCCGCCATGAAGTCCGGGAAGACGTACACCCTCCACACCGGCAGCCTGGCCCGGAATATGAATGAACAAACCTTCCTCTTCGACGTGACCCGGATGCCGGGGGAGGCCATACACGTGTCCAATGTCGGTTACACGACTTCAGGTCCCAAATTTGCATATCTTTCAGCCTGGATGGGCGACCTGGGCCCTGTGGAACTGGATGACTATGCCGGGGCCGCGTTCCGCGTCATCCAAACCGGCGACAGCTCCGTGGTTTTTGAAGGGGTTATCGCGAAAAGAAGGGATCTTGAAACGGCTTCAACCCAGGACGGCCCGGACGTTGGGCAGAAAACCTATGCAAACGCCGATGTCTGGGAATGTGATTTCTCCGCCCTGACCGCCCCTGGCGAATACATTGTAGCCGTAGAAAGAATGGGCTGCAGCACTCCGTTCCGGATCGGCGACGATGTGTACCGGGAGGTTTTTTACCATGCGGCGCGCGGTCTGTACCACAACAGGACCGGGATCGAGTTGACGGGCGGGCATACGGAATGGACGCGGCCCAAGACGCCGCGCGACGGGACGGTTTTTAAATACTCCTCATCCCGAACCATGGATTGGGAGGGCGAAAACGGCGACCCGGCCGAGGTGCGCTCCAAGATCATTCCGGATTTCCACATCGAACCCTGGGGCTGGTACCAGGATGCGGGCGACTGGGACGGCTATTTCAGCCACCTGCAGGTCCCCCTTCATCTTCTGACCGCGTATGAGCTCGCTCCTGAGAAATTTTCAGACGGGGAGCTGAACCTCCCGGAGAGCGGAAACGGAATCCCGGACATCGTGGACGAGGGAGCCTGGCTGGTTCAATACTTCAGCCGGACCAAGGGGCCGACCGGAGGGGTTTGCGGCGCCCGCATCGCGCCGGACTTCGATGAAACGGTGCCCTCTCCCGAGGGGCTCAAGCCCTCCTGGGAGGATCCCCGTTTCTATCTCGTTTCCGGCGAGGAGCCGACCTTGAACTTCGCGTTTGCCGGACTGGCCTGCCAGCTCGCCTTCTGCTACGGCCTCGCAGGTTTTCCGGATCGGGGGGCGGCGCTGGTCGACTCGGCGCGGAAGGCCTATGCCTGGGCGGAGGAGCATGTCCTTCCCGGAGACGATTTGAAGGGCACGGATCTGTTCGCAGCCGCCTGGCTTTACAAGCAGACCGGTGAAACCGGATTCCGCGACCGCTTCGAATCCGAATACGCCTCCACACCGGATGACTGGCAGGGCCGTTACTGGCGGTGGGCGCTCATCGCCTATGCGACGACCGCCCGGTCCGTGGACGCGGCGAAAAAGGCGGACGCCGTCCGGCGCATCTCGAACATCGCGGACCGGGAGATCCTTGTTCCCTCGAGGAACAACAGCTTCCGGGTGGGCATCGACCCGTATTTCCCGCTTTTCATCGGACAGGCCACGACACCCGCTTGTTTCATCGCAGTGGCCGCCTACGCCTTGACCGGCAGGACCGAATACCTCGACGCGGTGCGCAACACGGCAGCCTACTACACGGGCGGGAATCCGCTGAACATGATGTGGATGTCCAATTTCGGCCACAACTACCCGAAGCATCTTTTCCACATGGACACCTGGCTCAGGCCGGACCGGAATCCCGAGTTCTTCCCGGGCATCATCCCCTACGGGCCCATGGATCCGAAACGGGACTGGATGACGAACAACGGGCCCCATGCCTCAGGCTGGGCGGCAGACCGCGCGTATCCGGACTACAGTCTGTGGCCGGGCCACGAGCTGTACTTCGACAACCGCTACTGCCCGCCGACGAACGAATTCACGGTTCACCAGAACGCAGCGGTCGGGGCCGCGGTCTACGGCTCGCTGTGCGGAATCTCGGACGGCGGCTTCACGGAAAACAGGAGGCCGGTCGTCGAAATCGTCTCTCCAGCGGATGGCGCCGAATGGAGGCAGGGGGACGATCTCGAGATCCGAGCAGACGCCGCGGACAACGACGATTACGTGAGGTGCACGGAATTCTTCTACGACCATCATCTGATCGGACGGACGGCCGGGGATCGCGTGGTCTGGAAAAATATCCCGGAAGGAAATTTCAGCCTGATCGCGGTCGCGGTGGACAACCGGGGTAGGCGCAGCAGGCCGGATTCCATATCGGTCAAGGTCAGCAAAACATCGTCCCGGACGGACGGCCTTGGCGGGACGCCCGGGGGATTCGGTCTGCTTCAAAACTTTCCCAACCCGTTCAATCCCTATACCGTGATCCGCTACCGGGTCCCGGAGAAATCGGAAGTCCATATCTCCGTATATGATCTGTCTGGAAAGCAGGTCAGGCGGCTGGCGGAAGGCGTTCAAAATCCAGGATTGCACATGGTGGCCTGGAAAGGCCTCGCTGAAAATGGAGAGGCTGTTTCATCCGGCATTTATTTTTGCCGTGCCGATGCCTCTGGCCCGGGGCGTGTTTTTACGGATGTCATTAAAATGGTTTTAGCAAGATAGGCAGCGGAATGTCCAGACCGACCACCGGCGTCCTGAAAATCGGGACCTGCTCCTGGAATTACGATTCGTGGAAAGGCCTCGTGTATTCCTCCCCTGCCCGAAAGGCGGCGGATTACCTGCCTGAGTACGCCGCCCGTTATCAAACCGTGGAGATCGACTCCTGGTTCTACAGAATCCCGGACCCGGCCGAGGCGCTGTCCTATCTCGAGCCTGTGCCCGACTCTTTCCGTTTCACCTGCAAGGTCCCGCAGGAAATCACCCTGACGCATCTGCGCGGCGAAGGCCGCACGGAATCGCAGCAACCGAACAAATCCTTTCTCTCCCCCCCGCGTTTTCTCGCATTCCTCGAAACGGTGAATTCTCTTCTGCCGAGGCTCGATGCGATCATGTTCGAATTCGAGTATCTGAACAAACAGAAAATGTCTTCCCTGCAGGCTTTCATCGAACGGCTCGGCCCTTTTTTCGAAAAGGCTCCGGCCGGTCTCCCCTACGCCATCGAGCCCAGGAATTCGAATTATCTCAAGACGGAGTATTTCCAATTCCTGAACGCACATGGCCTCATCCACGTGTTCTCGGAAAAGCGCTTCATGCCCCATGTGTACGAAGTATATGCGGAGCATCCGGACCTGACCGCTCCCTCGGCCGTGATCCGGCTGCTCGGCGGGGACCGGAAGGAAATCGAGGAGCTGACAGGCCAGAAATGGAACCGTCTCGCACTCCCGAAGGACGACAAGGAGAAGATCGTGGACATGGCCTGCAGTCTGATGGACCAGGGGAAAATGGTCACCCTCAACGTGAACAACCACTACGAAGGATCCGCGCCCATGACCATCGACAGCCTGGCAGGGCTGTTCCGGTCGCGGGGGATACGGATCTGAATGCAGAGATAGGATTTTCTTGCAGGATAACCGCGCTCAGATATAATTCGGCGGCCCCCACGCTTTTGCAACCGGTTCCCTGATGCCGAAGCAGACGCATATCGGCAGGTTCCTCTCATAGGGCATGGCATAGGGATGGTCAGCCACGGCCCTCTGTTCCACCGCTTCGTACTCTTCCAAGAGTTCCTCCCTCGGCACTCCGATTACGATCAGCGTGCCGCCTTTGAAGCAGCCCGGACCCCACAGATAGAAATTGTTGTGCTCGGAGATGGCCGGGGGCAGGTCGTATTTTTTGCTGAAATAATTGACGGCGCCGGCTTCCCCGTAATTCCGGCCGAAAACTGCGCAATCCGCCTTCTGTTCGGGAGTGAGGCTCTGATAAACTCCGGATACCGTCCCGGCCAATTCCTCCCATCCGAAATGATCGGCCCAGAATTGGGGTAAAGGCCCCATTTCATGCCGCTCTCCTTCCTCAGGCGTGATGCCGATCCGTTTCTGATAGACGATGAAGGATTCGGGTGTGAGGATGCGCAGGCAGAAAGGCCATATCGCCAGTCCCGCTGCCGCAATGAGCAATGCGGCCGCAGGCCGGACCCAGACCCCCGGTTTTTTCGGCATCCTTTCCAGGACAAGGCCGCCTGCAGCGAACAGAACCGTGTAAGCCGGCGCGAAATAGTACGGCTTGCCCTTGAGCCCGGCCATCAGGACCAGAACAACGATGAAAATCCACGCGAGAGGCCTGAAACGCACCGCATCCTTGGATAAGAAAAGATAAAAAAGCCCGGGAAGCCAGACCAGGATGTTCGCCGGATTGTTGGACAGGATGGAGGACAACAAAAAATTCAGGGGAGCCATGGCCTCCATCTTGTATCTCTGAGCATTGGACATGAATTCGAGCGTGGGCCAGCCGTGCGCCGTCTGCCAGAGAACATGGGGCAGAAAGATCAGGCCTGCGATCCCTGCTCCCGCCCAGAACCAGCCGCTTTTCAGGTGATTCCGCTGCCGGGTCAGCAGGAGCCCGGCCCCCATGCCTGCCAGCAGGAAGAACACGCTGATCTTGTTCTGCAGGCCCAGGCCTGCTGCGATTCCGAACAGCAGCCACAGCCGCTTGTTTCCCGTCTTCAGGATCAGAGCCAGGATGATGAAGCAGGCCGCCCAGAACAGGTAATCGAACGCGTTCATGGAGTAATAGCCTGTGGAACCGGTGAGCTGGGCGCACCAGAACATGGCGAATGCGGCAATGCTTTTCGCCTTGAGGCCTCCTCCCATGATTCCCGCCAGAATCCACGCTGCAGCCAGCATCAGGCCGCCGATCAGGGCCGGGATCAGCCTGACCGCCAAAGCCGAGTCGCCGAACAGGCCGAGCGATCCGGCCAGCACCGCGATGGAGAGCGGAGGATGGTCCACATAGCCCCAGTCGAGATGCCTCGCGCAGTCGATGTAATAGAACTCGTCGCGGAAGATGCCGTAGTTCCCGGCAGTCGCCAGATGCAGGGCCACATGAGCCGCAATCAGCATGGCCAGGATGATGGCGCCTGTCCATTTCTTGTCCATAGACCACTCCGCCTTTTACTAATGAGGCAACCATGAAGTTGACATAAAAATTGCGAAAAAAGCTAATAAAATGAGCATATCCGCACTTCCAATGTCAACTATATTGTTGCCGGAGTAATAAGATGACCGTATGGATAGTGTAAAATACGGAATTTCGGGAAATGGGTTTCGAGCCCGAGATCTTCATCCTTCTTTGATAAAGCGGGGATGGTCGCCGCTACAGGATAAAATCAGGCAAACCGGGATCATCCGGGCGCCAGTTCCTTCGCAGTGCAGCCCGGATCAGTTCTGGAACCATTTCCTGCACGTCCTCTGCCGCATTCAGACCCCTCATATCCTGCGTCAGCAGAGGGATGCGGGTCAACCGAAGCACCTGTCCCGGGCCGTCCGCGGAACGCACGGTTATCATATAACTGTTTTGTTCGCTCGAGGCTTCCCAAAAATAGGTCCGGCCGTCGACTTCTATGCGGCGGGTTGTTCTGGAATTGTTCGCCATTGTTTTCTCATCAATTTTTTCCGATGAAAAAAAGCCCGGTTGCATCTTGCATCCGGGCCTTCATGAGATCAATGATGACCCCTACCGGATCAAAACCATCTTCCTCGATATTTTCTGCTTGTCGGCGGTACATTCATAGAAGTAGACCCCGCTCGGCACCGGCATCCTGTTGTCGTCAAGGCCATCCCATGAATAACGATACTCACCGGCGTTCAGATCGCCCGATACCAGGGTTCTGACGCTTTGTCCCCCTGTGTTGAAGACGGCAAGTTTCGCATGACTCCGGACCGGCAGATTGAATCCGATCGTTGTGGATGCGTTGAACGGATTCGGGAAATTGGCCTCGAGACGGAATGCATCCGGCTTTTCAGCCTTGTCTTCATCGACGGCGGTTGGGGAAACGATGCGGACGCGGTCGATGAAGATTTCGGATTCCGGCTGCGCCTCGTTTTCGGATACGAAATGAAAAGTCTGCACGCTGGACCAGTCAAAAAGCCCTCCGGGACCGCTCGTCCACGTATGCGTGTCGGTCTCCCACGCGCCCATATCCGACAGTTCCGCCAGCGGTACGGTCACGCGCTGCCATTCGCCGTCGAACGGGACGACGGAGTCATCCACGTGAAAATTCATGCGCCACGGCTTGTCCTCGAAATCCATGTTGGTGTCGATGAAGCGGACCTGAAGATGCCCTGCCGGATTTTCGCAGCGGATGAAAAAGTCCAGAACATACCCTTGATCAACGATCCACTGCATGTCCAGATAAACAGGGAATAAAAACTCGATGAAGCCGTACCACTCCGGATAGAAGATGCCCATGCAGCATTGACCCACGGCCGGGTTGTCGGTGACATAGAGATCCTGATAGGCGGTTTCTCCCAGCGCCAGGTTGACGCGGGCCAGGGGTGTCACCTCATCGTCGTACAGGACCAGGTCGCCTTTGACCTCGATTGGTTCCAGATCTGCCGGTGCCGGGGCCGTCAAACCCAGGGCCGCGGCGACAGTGCCGTTGACGTCATACTTGAAATTGCAGTAGCGCAGCCATTCTTCTGAACCCAGCGAATAGTCGTGGAAAATCCCGAAATTGTTGCGGTAACCGGCCAGACACCAGCCCGTGTTGTGGCCCTCCAGGTGGGTGCGTACCGCTTCCAACCAGGCCCCTCGATCCGCTGAAGGAACATCCCAGGACTCGCCCTGGCTGCTCCACTGGGTGCCGACCTGAACCCCGAAGGACGCGCAATAGACAGGAACGCTGTTGTTCACAGCAAAACTGATGGCCTGGTTCAGGCGGCTATTGACGTAGGCTACGGCTCCAAAGAGAGGATAGTTCGCGAAAGCGGTTTCGGCATCCGTGCCCGCATCGAGGGCATCCATGGCCGGCATTCCCGCCGCATCGTACGGGAAGGGGATGACCGCCGAGTTGTAGGTGACGCCCAGGTATTCAGTCCCCTGGCGCGTGAATGTGGCCGGATCAAAGAATTCGAAGGCGTAGAGGATGTTGTCATCGGACAATTTCGTCATCGAGAACATCTGGTCCACTGAATACCGGACCGGACCGTAAATAATGGTGTGTTGGGTATCGACCTGCCGGATTGCCGCGACGATGACGCCTGCAGCATTATGCCAGAGATCCTGGGTGATCATCGTGTCGGGGTATGCCAGTATCTCATAGACCACGACATCCCCACGCGCTGCGTAACGCGCAGCCACATTCTTCCAGTTGAACGCCAGCTGCTGAGAGATGAACTCCCAACTGCTCGATGCGATATTGAAGCCCTGGGCTGCAATGATGACCTTGAGCCCGGTTTCCTGAGCCCAATCCAGGGCCTTGTCGAGACGGTTGTAAAAGATGGGACTGAGATCATAGCCGGGCGGCGCATTGTAGGACGTGTTGAAATTAACCAGGATGCGCACATGATCGCAGCCGAGCGATTGGATGTCCTCGAAATCGGCCTTGGTGTAACGCGTGGTCTGAATGTAGGTCGCCTCATCGGTACTGAGCCAGTCGCCGATGGTGACCCCTTTGTTGAGCGTTGTCACAGCCTGTGCCGCGTTGAGCAGCATCAATCCTGAGAGTGCGAGTGACAATCTGGATTTCATGGTAACCTCCCTTGTATGAAGGAATTGAATCCTAATGTGTACACTTGCCTCGTGGAATACGCTCGCTGATTGGATCAGATTCCGGAAAATAAAGAAAAGGGTAGAATGTTAATGAAAATATATTTTATGAAAAGACAAAAAGCAAGGTATATTGCTGATTCCTCCTTTTTCAAAATCAACCGGGCATTTCTCGCAGCGGATGGTGGAACGCAATTCTAAAATCGATGAGGATAACAAGGGGGGCCGAAAGTGCTGTTCCACAGCCACATTCCATTCCCAAGGGGGATATAAAAAGGCCCGGTAAAATGCCGGGCCTGATGATGCGTCCCCAAGGGGACGGTACGTCTATCCGGGCAAGTGGTGAAAAACTCATGATATTTCCTGTCCGGAGAAACAGGCTTCCTTAAGATCACTCACCAAGGTGAAAACCTGGCTTCCCTGCGTTCGCAGCTGCGAAGATACACCCTTCGCTTGATCATTGGAACAAATTTACGTTCTTTATTTCAACTCAGGCCGATCCAGCCATGCAGCCAAATATTTAAAGCCATCCTGAATGCTAATTTTTGGATTATACCCTAAATTTTCCTTAGCAGCACGGATATCGAACCAATGGGCAGTACAAAATTCATGTACTAAAAATCGTGTTAGTATAGGTTCATCCCGTATTCCAAATGCCATATATGCGAATTCCATCATTCCCGCAATCGCCAAAGCAGTTCGCTTTGACACGGATTGGCTGACCGGCATCAAACCTGCCGATTTCAGTATATTGTTTACAAAATCCATCAGCGGGATCGGCTGGCCATTGGAAATAAAATATGCCTTTCCTGAAACACCGGGATTTTTACCCAGGGCTGCGGCTGCGCAGATATGAGCATCAACTGCATTATCGATATAGGTTGTATCAATAAGATTTCTCCCATCGCCGATTCGTCTCAGTTTTCCTGCCTTGGCCCGGCTCAAGATGCCCGGGATGATGTGCCGGTCGCCAGGGCCCCAGACCAAATGAGGCCGCAAGGACAACGTCTTTAGGCGGGCGGAATTTGCGGCCAGTACACACTGCTCCGCCAGGGCTTTGCTTGCCGTGTAATGGCACATGGACCTTGATGGATAAGGCAGGGACTCATCCATCCCTTCTATAGGGTTGCCGTCAAACACAACACTCGCCGAACTCGTGAAAATCAAATTAGAGACGCTGCGGATCATGCAGGCTTTTACTATATTTTCAGTTCCCTGCACATTGGATTGTTGATACTCTCCATAGGATCCCCAGACTCCGGTCTTTGCGGCTACATGAAACACGACATCTGTGTACTGACAGGCGTTCTCGACTGCCTTGTAATCTGAAAGATCTCCTCTGATGGTTTTGATACCCCATCTTTGCAGTTCAGGACAGGCACGGCGGGAGAAGTTGGCTACTTGATCCCCCCTTGCCGCCAGATTCCTGGCCAGCGCAGAACCAATAAAACCGCTTCCGCCGGTCACCAAAACGTTCATCGGACTCTCCGCGCCGCCCACAAGGCCAGCTTTTCACGATAAATTTTGGCGTTGTGCCGCGCATCGACCGGGAATCGGCCAGGAAAAAGTATCATCCGGATCGATTGAGTCATCGGATCTGCCGCACCTGTTTCCAGCAGTTCCCGTATCAATCTTCTTCTATCCCGACCCCGATCGCCGGGTTCCAGTTGGACACACAAGACGGGTTTCATATATCCGGATACAGAATCCGGTACGCCGACCAATGCGGACCGGAATACACGGGGATGCCGATTGAAAACGGCTTCACAGGGTATTGTGAAGAGAGTCCTGTCTGCAGTGATGATCCTGTGGGATTTCCGTCCGTAGAACCACAGGCGTCCTGTATGATCGATGCGCCCCAGATCCCCCATGCGATGCCAGACACCTCCGCCCCTTGTATCTTTTATCTTTGAACAGGCATCGGCATCAGGCATTTGATAATACTTGTCGGATACAACCGGACCTTTGACGACAATCTCCCCGACTTCCTCCGCGGGGAGCTCAGATGCCTGATCCCATTGTTCAATCGGATGATCACTGATCGCGATGATTCTGATATCCATCCCATTCAATGGATGACCCAAACAAATGCCTCTGCCTCCCTCGATTTCAGTATCATCGGACTTCAGGAGTCCCGCTGCATTCACTTTAGTCACCGGTAATGCCTCAGTCGCCCCGTAAGGAGCATAAATTTCCGCATCGGAGTCAAGCATTCGTTTGAACGATTGAAGCAGCCGGCTGGTCACAGGTGCCCCGGCTGTGATCACACGCCGGAGGGAGGATAATCTGATATTTCTCTCGCCTCCATATCCGGCCAGCCGGTGTAAAACCATGGGTGAGCAGAACATCTGGGTACAACCGTATTTTTGAATATTGTCAATTATCTTTTGAGGATTCAATGTTGCAGGGCGCGACATATCCATATCCGCCAAAACCAGGGTAAGCCCCAGGCAAAGAGAAAAAAAGCTTACGAGAGGAAAAGTGCATAGATCGATCTCTTCTGGTCGATACATGAACTGCGATTGAAGCAAACGAATTTGGGCATTCATCATGGAAGCCGTGTAAACAACCCCTTTGGGAGGGCCCGTGCTGCCGCTGGTAAAAAATATGGCGGCAGGTTCTTCCGGATTCATGGGAGCGGGCGGAAAAGGACCTTTTTGAACCGATTGCACGTCCTTCAAGCCATAACCTCTCCAGAACCATCTTCGCCCGAGTGTCAAACAAATCCTGACCGTCTTAAAAGCGCCGGGAAACAACATCCTCAAGAAATGAGCTTTGGATGATCCAATGAACGAATCCGCCTCAATATGGGCCAGAGATCTGGCTGTGGTTTTTGCCCCAATTCCCGGATCAATCATCACCGGCACGGATCCGACGCGCACCAAAGCGAACGCGAGTGCAAAGAATTCAATGCCAGGTGAAACCAACAATATGGAACGCGACCCGCGACAGATTCCTATCTTCTGAAGTCCATGAGCGTATCGATTCACTTCTTGTTCCAATGCACCGTAAGTGATATAAACCGGGTGCAAGAAAGCGGGTTTGGAAGGAAAGCGATCCGCCCCGAGGGACAGATATTCCGATAGGTTCGAGAAAGGGATTACCCCTGGATTTTTCTCACATCTATTCAAGGACGCAGCCCATTCCTGTATAAAGCCAGGGCTGTTGTGATCCCGGATCCGACACTGATAAACAGGACGTGGTGTGCTTTATTAAACCGTCCGTCATTCCAGGACTTTTCCAGAGCAATCCCGGGTCCGGCTGTGTGAAATTGCCCTCGATTCTCACCTGCATCAATAATTTTATCACCCCAATTATATTGTGATCTCAGACTGGAAACAAATCCCGCCGGGCTTTGAGAGGGGATAATCAGGTCTATGTCTGATGGATTGAAATCAGCCTCACTGAAAAACCGCCGCATGGACTTTGTAGCGCATTCCGCACAAAGATCCGCATATTCTTCCTTTGAATTGACAACGAGGACATTTCGGTCTTTCTTCTTGTTTTTCCACGATGTCCAGGAAATGCGGCTTTCGAATGCGTCCAGATACTCCGGAAAGGTGTCCGTTTGAAACTTGACAAATCCCCAACCTTCTTCCGCTTCAGAGAGTAAAATTGCGACTGCAGCACGGGCAAATCCAAAACCTTCGGATTGTTTGGAATAAGGTTCGGCATCGCCTGTCACGACCATGGCTTTCCGGATGCCGCCCGATTGAAGGAAATCATCGACCAGCCATATACCGGTGAGCAATCCGCAGCCGCCGTTATTCACGTCAAAAGAAAAAGTCCCCCCGCATCCGTCGAGGATTTCAGAATTACACTTTCGGGGAAATGTATTTCGAATTTTTCGCTGGATGAGGCTTGCTATCGCCGGCTCGACAATATGTTCATCTCTATAAACGCCCACATGGATCAGCAAATCCAAAGTTACGGCTTCGACCCCCGCTTTTCTCAAACAGCGTTTCGCCGCCCTGGATGTCTGGCGGATCGAGCCTTCCGGGATCAGGTTCACCCATGGCCTAGCCACGGCCACCCTATCAATCTTCACGCTCATAACGCTCCACAATCTCGTCAACGACAAATAAGACTACCCCGATAATCAATCCCGAAGCGGAACAAAGCATCATCAGCCGGTCGCCCCGCTTAAAACGCTTTTCTTCGAGAAATCGGTTTAAAGCCAGAAAATGGGTTGTCGATGCCGTATTGCCGTATTCCTTCAGGTTGATCACCGTTTTTTTCGGCTTGACTCCGAAAGTGCTGGCATAATGTTGAATCCCATCCACAATAGCGCTTCTTGAAGTTTGATGAGGTATAATATAATCAACCTGGTCAAGGGAAAGTCCGTTCTTTTCCAAAGCTATTTTCACATAGTCGACGGACTCGGAAATCCATGCCCGGTGTATCTGCCTTGCCTTCGTTTTCATGATAAAACCAGGGAATTTTCGGTTTAATTTGGCTGTGCACAGATGATTGTATCGGGGAAGCGTGGTAAAATTTGAAACGTGTATTCCTTCATGGCCCTCGACTGCTCGTTCCAGGATGACTGCGGCTCCGGCATCCCCTACGGTCAACGAAGCCAATTCCGAACTCAGGAGAGTCCGGATACTCCGTGACGCATGATCGCATAGACTGGTGATGAATTCACCGCTCACCACCATGCAGGAACGGATGGTTCCCCGTTGAATGAATCGATCAGCGATGCAGACTCCCGTCAGCATACCCGCGCATGCATTGGTGACATCGAAATTGACCGCATGAACAGCCCCGATGGCATTTTTGATCGACAACGACAACGGTGGTTCATATTGGTACGAGGCGCCGCCATTGAATTTGGAGATCGAGCAACAAAGGATCATGTCCAGGTCTTCGACAGAATAGCGGGACCGGCTCAGACAGTGGACCGCGGCATCCCGGGCAAGCGTAAAAGAGTCTTCCCCTCCTGAACAGATACGCCTTTCTTTTATCCCTGTCAGCAGTTCAAATTTATTGATGGCCGACCGGTTTAATTTCTTGATCATTTCGTGGGTGGGTAGGCGTTTTTCAGGTATTTTAACGCCGATGCTTTCGAATCGACTGCAGGTTTTCATCGAGCGTCTCTCGTTGAATGGCTACCCGACATATGAATGTCAATGACAAACTGATTGAGGATATCGGCCAGCTCAGGACTCGCGTCCTCTTGCAGGAAATGTCCTCCGCACAGGACGGCATGCTTTTGACCCTTGGCGCCTGGGATTCGGCTCTGCAGGTAAACATTCCATCCGCGAGTGAAAGGATCGCAGCTGCCGAAGACTGTCAGGAAAGGTTTTTTCCAATTTTCCAGTGCCTTCCAGGCCCTTCGGTTGGCCGGCGCAGCCGAATCCTGAGGATTAAGGGGGACAAGCCTCGGAAATATTCTGACGCTTTTCTTGTATTTCGAAGATGGGAAAGGAGCCCGATAAGCCCACCTTTCTTTTTTATCCAGCCTCCTGAGACAGCCGAAATCGATGATCCGGTCTATGGGCAGCCATGGTGAATATGAAGCTACCATTTTCCATATCTTAAAGAAAGCCGGCGCTTTTTGATCACCTGCAGGCAGCATCCCGTTGCAGACGATAATGCCGGCAAAACGCGCTTCGTTTTCCGCTGCGAGCCTGAGGCCGATCAGCGCACCCCAATCCTGGCAGAACAGTACGATTTTTCTTAAATTCAGCGATTGGAGAAGTGCTGCCATCCATTCCACCTGGTTCTGATATGAATAATCTTCGGTTCTTATCATCTTATCCGACTTGCCGTAACCGATGAGGTCGGGCGCGATGACCCGGTTTCCGGTGGAGACGCATATCCTGATCATATGTCGGTACAGATAGGACCATGCTAGATTTCCGTGCAGCATCAATATCGGATTTGCATCCTTCGGGCCTTCATCGACATAGTGCATGCGCAATCCATTCCGAAAAAGAAAATGAGGCTTGAAAGAATAATCTTTCATGTCATGGAACCGGCTCTCCGGGACGCGCAAATATTTCATGCTGTTCATTCGTTGATCAAGTTTGATTGTAATGTTCTGCTGATCGGATTTTTTCTTTCACCTATTGAAGTTCCCCGCCGCTTGCGGGGAAAATCTTCGACCTGTAAAGAAAAAGTCATCTGTATTCGCTCGCTTACCCCGGGTCAAGGCCCGGGGCAGGCCCCGTAGCAAGCCCCGGGGAACGCGCCCGCTGACAGATTCAGCGGATCAGAACCATCTTTTTCATCCCAACAAAATCCCCTGCTTTCAGCCTGCAGAAGTACAGGCCGCCTGCA
>Ga0233423_10000199_pt1 | contig 36878 bp, 24 predicted proteins | sample Watercolumn_Mata_FD_180713 | JGI IMG/M metagenome (GOLD analysis project Ga0233423, IMG submission 180713) | Freshwater microbial communities from Lake Matano, South Sulawesi, Indonesia - Watercolumn_Matano_2014_112_MG | ecosystem: Environmental > Aquatic > Freshwater > Lake | place: Indonesia... | reverse complement strand
CTGGAATCCCGAACTTGTTCGGGCGTCTCCCACTCGGCAGCCAGCAGGCGCCTCAACAAGTTGAGGACTCCCCACTGCTGGGCATTTTTCGACAAAGTCATGGAAACCTGCCCTACCGACCTAACCCCCCAGCCCCCCTTCCCCCCGAGGGAAGGGGGAGTACGCCCCTCCCCTCCCAGGGGAGGGGTTGGGGGAGAGGTTCTATACCTCTCAAAGGCTATAATCGCCAACAGGGCAAAGAACCCGGGCACGGCCTCCAGGTAGGCCTGGCTGGTGTACTTGATGGTCATGGTGTGCACGGCCAGGGCGGCGCCCGCCAGGGGGTTCAGCAGCGCCAGTAACAAGACCTGCCCGCTGCCGCAGAGCACGGAAAGGCCACGGGCCAATTGCAGGGCCACCTCTGCCCCAGCCCCTCCGCTACCAGGAGAGGGTGGTGTAAAGATGGCCAGCTCCACGCCGTAGAGCAGCTTGACCAGGGCCGGGTGCTCGATGTTCTGGTTGAGCGTGGCCACGGCCCACAGATCGCCCGCCTGCAGGGCGGAGGCATACTGGCTGGCGATGCCCAGGTAGGTAGGCTCGTCGAAGTCTACGGGCAGCAAGAAAGCGGCCCGCAGGCGTAGCAACAGGGCAATGAGCACAATGGCGGCGACCAGGAGCGGTCGTCGCCATTGGGAGACACGTGATGCCATTCAGGGTATAACCTCGCTGTGCTAAGGACGGAAGGCCAATGACGACGGACGACGGACGACGGACGACGGATGACGGACAACAGGCAAGACTTCCTCCATACCTCGTTCCTCGTTCCTCGTCCCCCGTCCCCCGCCTACCCCTTCACCCCGCCCAGGGTCAGGCCGCTTTCCAGGAAACGCTGCAGGAAGGAGAAGAGAAGCATGATGGGCACCAGCAGCAGCAGCGCACCAGCGGCAAAGAGACCCCAGGGAACGGATTGGTCGGTGGCCAGGCTGTACATGCCCACGGGCACGGTCTTCATCGTGTCTGGGGCGGGGATGAGCACGGAGGCCAGGACGTATTCGCCCCAGCCGCTCAGGAAGCCAAAGAGGGCGGTCACCGCCAGGGCCGGTCGGGCCAGAGGCAGGGCGATACGCAAGAACGACTGCACCGGCCCGCAGCCGTCAATCATCCCCGCCTCTTCCAGGTCAATGGGTATCGTGTCAAAGTAGCCTTTCAGGTTCCAGGTGCAGAAGACCAGGGTGAAAGACGTGTAGGCCAGGATCAGGCCCAAGTGGCTGCGGTAGAGCCCCAGCGCCCCCAGGATCTGGGCTTGCGGCACCAGCGCCAGCACGCCAGGGAAGGCCTGGATGGCCAGGAAGAGGATCAGCCCTAATTCTCTGCCTCTAAAGCGGAAGCGGGAGAAGGCGAAGGCTGCTGAAGTGGCGATGAGCAGGCAGGCAATAGTCGTTGACCCGGCCACAACAAGACTGTTCTTCATCCACAGGAGAAAGGGCTTCTCGAAGAGCATGGTGTTGTAGTTTTCCAGGCTAAACTCCACCGGGACGAACATGCCGGCCAGATTGAGCGAGTAGAGACGGTTGCCCAGGCGGCCGGAAGCCAGGAAAATGAACCAGATGGGGTAAAGGGCGAAGATAGAGGCCAGGATCAACATCACGTACTGAAAGGCAATGACGGCGCGACTTGGTTTTCTCATTCGTATGCCCCCTTGGTGATGCGCGTCACCCGCAAACTGTAGAGCGTGGCCAGGAACAGCAGGATGAAGATGATCACAGCAAAAGCCCCCATGCGGCCGTAAGCTCGGGTCTGGTAGACCTGCTTGTAGGCGTAGACCATGACGAACTCCGTCACCCCTGGCTTATCGGCGCCAACGAGAGGGCCGCCAGCGGTGATCATGAAGACCGTGTTGAACATCTGGAAGGTAGTTATAGAGCTGAGGACGATGGCCGGCATGATGGCCGGTCGTACCAGGGGCAGGGTGATCTTGGTGAGCTTGTCCCACCAGGTCGCCCCGTCCACGTCGGCAGCCTCGTATTGCTCATTGGGGATGGACTGCAAAGCCCCCAGGCTCGTCACCATGAAGAACGGGTAACTCATCCAGAGGTTCACGATGACCACGGCGATGAAGGCCCAGAGGGAGTCGTTCAGGAAGGCGACGGGCTTGAAGCCGGTGATGACGTTCTGCATAATCTGGTTGATCGTGCCCTGCTCACGGAAGAAGAACTGCCAGACCAGGGCGGCGATGGCGCTACTGGTCGAGACGCCCCAGGGCAGGATGAGCAAGACCCGGAAGAACCCCTTGCCCGGCAAGTGCTGATTGTTCAGAATCAAAGCCAGGAAGAAGCCCAGGGCGAAGAAGAGGGGGATACAGGCGATGACGTAGAGAATCGTGCGGAAGATGACGGCAAAGAAGGGGCCGCTGTCCAGCAGTCTGGCGAGGGCCGCGTTGACTTGCAGGGGGTTGAAGAGCCCCACAAAGATCGCTAATCCTACCAGCCAGATCACAGTGGAGGGCAAAGTGCGGCTACGTTTCCTCCCCTCTCGCCGGTCAAACCACCACGCCGCCCCCAGAGGAACCAGCCAGATAAGAAGTATCAGCAGTCCTCCCAGAGCATCCCGGCTGAACAGCTTGCCCATCAGGGTAACGTAGTTCTCGTAGAATGGTTGCAGGATGCGGAAGGGCTCGGCGATGCTCTCCGGCGGGGTATGCCCCAGGAACTTCCAGCATGCCGGCTCCAGGATAGGGTTCAGGGCGTCGTTGCAGTTGGGGTTAGGGTGGAAAATGCCACGATTGGTGACGGAGATGTAGACGTTATAGAGCATGGGGTAGATGTTGAACAGCAGAATGGCCAGGAGTGTGGGCAAGATGAAGGCCAGGATGGTCAGGGTCTTGCGCGTACCGGACCAGCCAATCATTGGATCACCACCTCTCAAATAAGTAGGGGCGAAAAATCGTAGGAGCGTAGGCCAGGCACTGCCCGGCTCCCTTGTTGGGTTGAAGCCGGCGAGGAGCGAGTAGACGAGTAGCCAGTAGACAAGGTAAGGTGGTAGAAAGGTAAAGTGATAGAGAACAGGCGAGGCGAGAGCTCTCTCGCCTCGCCTGTCTAGAGGCTTACTTCATTTCCTTGACTTTGGCCTCGATGGCATCCTGGATGCCCTTCATGGCTGCTTCTGGCGTCTGCTTGCCGGTCCAGAGAGCCGTGGTGCCATCGCCAACGGGACCCCACTGGGCATTGGCGTAGGGGGTGTTGGCCATAGGCACACCCAGGTTCATGGCGGCGCCAAAGCCGGCCACCGTGGCCAGAGCCTTGACCTCAGGATCCTGCACGGCCTTGGTGGCCGCCGGGATGGTCTTGTTGACCAGGGCCAGCTTCTTCTGCACGTCAGGGCCGGTGAAGTACTTCATCACCTTGACCGCGGCCTCCGCCGTGCCCCGATCCACTGCGTTGGAGGTGAGCATCATGGTCTTGATGCCGACGAAAGGCTTGCCCATAGGCTGGATGCCGTACTTGAGCCCCGCCTTCTCCACGTCAGCGATGGCCCACGGCCCGGTCCACCAGGCCGCCGCCTTCTTCTCGATGAGCATGGTCTTGCAGATGTCGTGGCTGGTTTCCTTGGGGGCGTACTTGCTGTAATCAGCGATCCACTTGGCGGCCTTCAAGCCTTCCGGCGTGTTCAGGTAGACCTTGCCGGTGTCATCCACGTAGTTGGGCAGGCCGAAGCCGAAGTAGACAGCACCGACGTGGTAGGCATCGGGGTTGCCCAGACCCTGGTTGCAGATCAAGAACTTGCCCGGGTTCTTCTCGGCGAAGGCCTTGGCCTTGGCCAGCAGATCGTCGAAGTTCTTGGGGTCCTTGGGCAAGAACTCGTCGGTCATCATTTCCTTGTTGTAGACCAGGGCGATACCTTCCTGGGTCTCCGGCAGGCCCCAGATCTTGCCCTGCCAGACCATGCCGGTCACGGCGGCCGGCTCGTAGGTGGCCTTGAGGAAGGCCTGATCCACGCCGTACTTGGTCAGATCCACGATGTTGCCGGCCAGGGCATTGACGCCGATCTGGTCGTTGGCCCAGGCGATGATGTCCGGCCCCTTCTTGGCCGGGATGGCGACCTTCAGGGCATCGTTCAGGTTGTCAGGCTTGGACAGTTCGATCGTGACGCCGGGGTTGGCCTTCATGTAGTCCTTGAAGGCAGTCTCGATGGCGGTGTAGTAGTCACCGGCCCAGCCGTGCCAGATACTGATGGTCACTGGCTTGGGGGCTGGGGTGGCCGTGGGCGGCACAGGGGTGGGCGGCACAGGGGTGGGCGGCACCGCGGTGGGCGCGGCCGGCGCCTTGGTGGCCGTGGGCGGTGGCGGTACTGGCGTTGGCGTAGGTGCCGGGCCGCAGGCCGCCAGGACCAGGCTCACCAGAACAAAGAGCGTCAACAGGGATAGCGCAGTGCGCTTCATGGATGGATTCTCCTTCCTTTTTCTGTAGAGTAATTCACTGCCGGTGTCAGTTTAGAATCTATCCTAAAAGTCAGCAGAGGCGGCTCCCACGCCCCGATACATCACTGCTGGCGAAGGTATCGGGGCACGCCGTCGGAAGCCGGGCATGGGAGCCCGGCCAGCTATTTTTAGGATAGGCTCTTAGTGTACATCCCCCTACACGCTGTGTCCCTGGCCCGCCGACCAGGGGATTTACCAGGGCCAGCGCCAAGGCTGGCCAGACACTGGCAGCGCGAGCAATGCTTTAGGGCCATGCTCCGGGGAAGACGCCGACAAGCTGAGGCCAGGTTTATTTCCTCTTGGCGGGAATATCCCTCCTTTCGAATCGACAACTGAGCAGGGAAGCTGGAAAGTCAGACCACGGACGCCTTGCTCTCGCCGTGCAGCTACTCTATCCTCTGTGCTGGCCAACTGCCCGCCGTACGGCGGTAGCGGCCAAGGTGAAATATACCACAATCAGGTGCTGATGTCAAGGGCAACTCAGAGACCGACCCGGATTCCCTCCAGCGTGGCCTTGGCCTCCGGCGCGAAGGCCCAGAACTTCGTCAGCTTCTCGCACCCGTAATCGTCGCAATAGGCGCAGTTGACGACGACCCGCTGGACGCCGCAGGCCCGGATCTCGCACACCCGGCAATACGACCCCAGCCGCGTGGTAGTCAGGCAGCCGTCGCAGACACAGTCGTCGGCGGTGATGGTCTCGTTGAACTGCTGGCTCCACATCTCGGCCACCCGCTGTAGGGCCGCCGCTTCGCCGCTCTGCGTGGCCACGTAGGCCGGGCACTCCGTGCACACCAGTCCACAGTAGGCAATCATCCTGTCCATGATGAGCTCCTTCTCTGAGGGTTCACCGGTGAATGTTGTAGAAGGCATTGATCCCGGGATAAATAGCCGTATCGCCCAATTCTTCTTCAATGCGCAGTAAGCGATTGAATTTGGCCACCCGCTCGCCGCGCGCCGGAGCGCCGGTCTTGATCTGCCCGGCGTTCAGGGCCACGGCCAGATCGGCGATGATGGTCTCTTCGGCACATTCGCCGCTGCGATGGGAGACCACCACCGTCCAGCCGGCGCGTTGTGCCAACTGGGCCGCGGCCAGACTCTCGGTCAGGGTGCCGATCTGGTTCACCTTCAGCAAAAGGGAGTTGGCTGTCTTCTCCCGAATGCCCCTGGCCACGCGCTGCGGGTTGGTCACAAAGAGGTCGTCGCCCACGATCTGCGCCCTATCGCCCAGGCGAGCCGTGAGCGCCGCCCAGTCGGCCCAGGCATCCTCCGCCAGCCCGTCCTCCAGGCTGATGATGGGGTACTTGGCCAGCCAATCAGCCCAGAAGTCCACCATCTGCGCCCCGGTCAGCTTTTTACCCTCTTTGCGCAGGAGATAGACACCCTCCTGGGCGTCGTACAGCTCCGTGGCCGCCGGGTCCAGGGCGATGCAGATTTGCTCGCCGGCCTGGTAGCCCGCCTTGCCGATGGCCTCCAGGATCAGCTCCACCGCCTCGGCGTTGGATTTCAGGGCGGGGGCGTAGCCGCCCTCGTCGCCCACCAGGGTGGTGTAGCCTTTGGCCTTCAGCACCTTGCCCAGGGCGTGGTAGACCTCGGTGGCCCAGCGCAGAGCCTCGCCGAAACTGGGCGCACCCACGGGCATGACCATGAACTCCTGGGCGTCCGTGGACTGCCACTCGGAGTGCTTGCCACCGTTGAGGATGTTGAGCATGGGCACAGGCAGGGTGCGTGCCGCCGTGCCGCCGATGTAGCGGTAGAGCGGCAGGTCGAGCGCCTGCGCTGCGGCTTTGGCCACGGCCAGGCTCACCCCCAGGATGGCGTTGGCCCCCAGGTTGCTCTTGTTGGGCGTGCCGTCCAGGGCGAGCATCAGCTCGTCCAGGCCCACCTGGTCAGCGGCGTCCAGACCGATGATCTCCTCGGCGATGGTCTCGTTGACGTTCTGCACGGCCTTGAGCACGCCCTTGCCGCCGTAGCGCTTTTTATCGCCATCGCGCATCTCCAGGGCCTCGTGGGAGCCGGTGGAGGCCCCCGAGGGCACGGTGGCCCGGCCCATCGCCCCGCACTCCAGCGTCACCTCCACTTCCACCGTGGGGTTGCCCCGCGAATCCAGAACCTCCCGCGCCAGGACATCTACAATATCCGTTGCTGACATCACAGCCTCCTACCAGTAGACAAGTAAACAAGGAAAAAGTAGACAAGGCTTCTGCTCCTTGCTACTTGTCTACTTATCTACTTGTCTACTCGTCTACCTGTCTACTTGCTACTCCCCTTTGGGGCGATGTGCAGGGCCTGGTACAGCGCCTGATAGTCAAACCGCGCCTGCAGCATCTCCTCAAAGCGGGCGATCTTCTGCACGTCGTGGAAGCGTACCCGGCCAGAGCAGCGCTCCACGATGCCCACGGCGGTCAGGGTATCGTGCCGGACCAGGATCATGGGCACGCCCAGCTCCTCGGCCCGGGCCACCACGATAGGGTTGGGGTGCAGGCTGCCCGTGAGGATGAGGCACTTGGTGGACGTCTCCAGGGCCGCAAGCTGCAGGTCGGAGCGGTCGCCACCGGTGATGACCGCCTTGTTGGGCTTGCGCCGGAAGTACTTCAAAGCAGCGTCCACGCCCATGGCCCCCACCATCACGTTCTCCACCAGCTCGTTCAGGCGATCCTGGGCGCACAACACCTCACCGCCCAGGTATTCCACCAGGTCGTTCACGCTGGTAGCCATGAGCTGGCGCTCCTGGGGCAGGATGGCGAAGACCTTGATCCCCCGCCGTTCGCAGAAAGGCGCGACGTCCCGCGTGACGAAGTCCAGGCGATCAGCCGGCACGGAGTTGATCACCGCCCCGATGGCCCGCTCCCCGGCCACCCGCTTGGCGATGAGGATGTGGTCAATGACCAGATCGTCCCGATAGCGCACCACCACGATCCCTTTGGCGTCGAAGGCCTGCAGCACCTCCAGGCCGGACATATCGATGAGCGAGCCAGAGGCGATGTTGTTGGCCCCCTCAATGATGACGACGTCCTTGCCCTCTGCCACTTTGCTGTAGGCCGCCTTGATGCGCCCGATCAGGTCGCCTGCCTCGCCGCGAGCGATGACTTCCATCAGGCGCGGCGTGATGAGCACCGGGCAGATGATCTCCGGCGGCTCCTTGAGGCCCAGGGTGCGGCGAATGACCTGCGTGTCCTCGTCTACCGCCCCGCAATCCTCCTGGCGCGCGGTGAAGCTCAGCGGCTTGAAGTAGCCCACGCGCAGGCCATCGGCCAGGAAGCGCCGGGCCAGGCCGATGCACACCGCCGTCTTACCAGAAAAAGTCTCCGTTGAGGTGACGTAAAGTGCCGTTACCACGATTATCCCTCCGATTGGCGATTGGTGATTGCCGACTAGAGATTAGCGATTGGAGATTGGCGTTTGACGTTTGACGATTTGCTGATTTGTGATTTGCTGATTTGTTGATTTGTTGATTTGTTGATTTGCCGATTTGCTGATTCGCTGGCCCCAAGCCAGAATGAGGCGCATGTCCACCGCTATCGCCCCGGCCCCCTGCTCCTGCACCATCAGGGGATTGACGTCCAGCTCCACGACCTCCGGAAAATCGGTGACGAGCTGGGAGACCCGCAGAATGGCCTCAATCACTGCCGCCATGTCGGCCGGCTTGGCCCCGCGCACGCCGCGCAGCAGTTGATAGGCCCGAATCTCCTGCACCATCTCCTGAGCCTCCTGCCGGGTCACCGGGGCCACGCGGAAGACTACGTCCTTGAGCACCTCCACGTAGATGCCGCCCATGCCAAACATGAGCAGCGGGCCAAACTGCAGGTCACGGTTCATGCCGATGATGACCTCGCGCCCCTGCGGCACCATCTCCTGCACAGCCACGCCCCAGATGTCGGCGCCGGGCACGTAGCGCTGCGCCCGGTAGACGATGAGATCGAAGGCGTCCCGCACCTCCGTGGCGTTTCCCAGACCCACCTTCACCCCGCCAATGTCCGATTTGTGCAGAATGTCCGGCGAAGCTATCTTCATGACCACGGGGTAGCCAAGCTGCGCGGCGATGGCCACCGCCTCGTCGGGGGTCTTGGCCAGTTGCGACTGCGGGATGCGCAAGCCGTAGGCCCCCAGTACCTGCCTGGCCTCCACGTCGCCCAGGGCGAGGCGATTGTCGGCCTTAGCCTGGGCAAAGATTTCCTTGACCTTGGCCTGATCCACCTCAAAGCGAGGAATCTCCCGTGGCGGGCGATTCAGCCACTCCCGATAGCGGTACATGGCCTTGAAGGCGCCCACCGCTCGCTCCGGGAAGGGGTAGTTGGGCACCTTGTGCTCGGCCAGGACGCGGATGCCCTTGCGCACCTCTTTCTCGCCCATGAAGCAGCCCAGCACCGGCTTGGCGTGCTTGGCCGCCGCCTGGCCCACGGCCTGGGCCGTCTCCACAATCTGCGTCATGGCCTGCGGTGTAAGCAAGACGATGACGCCATCCACGCCCGGATCGCCCAGCACGGTCTCCAGGGCGGCGCCGTAACGATCGGCCAGGGCATCCCCCAGGACGTCCACCGGGTTGTAGAAGTTGGCCGCCGGGGGCAGGAACTCCCGCAGGCGATCCACGGTCTCTTTTTGCAGCGAGGCCAGCTTGAGCCCGGCGTGCTCGATGGCGTCCGTAGCCATGATGCCCGGCCCACCGGCGTTGGTGACGATGGCCAGACGATCGCCCATGAGCACCGGCTGGTAGGCGAAGGCCAGGGAATAATCGAAAAGGTCGGCCACCGAGTCGGCCCGCATGACGCCGCACTGGCTGAAGGCGGCGTCGTAGGCGGCTTCCGAGCCGGCCAGGGTGCCGGTGTGCGAGGACACGGCGCGGGCGCCGGCGCTGGTGGCCCCGGACTTGATGGCGATGATGGGGGTGCGCTGCGTCGCCTGCCGGGCAATGTCCATGAAGCGCGGGCCATCGCTGATGCCTTCCAGGTAGGCGATGACGACCTTGGTGGCCGGATCGGCATCCCAGGCCTGCAGGAAGTCAATCTCGCCGGTGTCGGCTTTGTTGCCCAGACTGACAAAGCGGGAGAAGCCGATGCCCTCGGCCAGTGACCAGTCGAGAATCGCCGTGCACAGCGCGCCCGACTGGGACATGAAGGCGATGTTGCCCTGGGGGGGCATACCGGCGGCAAAAGAGGCGTTGATGGGGATGATGGTGTCAATGAGGCCCAGGCAGTTGGGGCCGATCATGCGCATCCCGTAGCGATTGAGGATGGCCACGAGCTCTTTCTCCAGGCGCATGCCCTCGCTGCCGGTCTCCCGAAAGCCGGCAGTGATGGTGATGACGCCCTTGACGCCCTTCTGCCCGCACTCTTCCAGCACGCCGGCCACGAACTTGGCCGGAATGACGATCACCACCAGATCAATAGGCTCCGGCACAGCCAGCACCGAGGGATAACAAGGCAGTCCCAGGACTTCATCGGCCTTGGGGTTGATGGGATAGACTTTGCCTTTGAATCCATACTGCAAAATGTTGTTGAGGACGGCGTGGCCCAGCTTAGCCGGCTCCCGCGCCGCCCCGATGACGGCGACGGAGCCTGGATCGAAGAACACGTCCAGCATCTTGCTCACTCCATGAAGGAATCAGCAAATCAACAAATCAATAAATCAGCAATTTTGCCGATTTGCTGATTTGCCGATTTGCGCTCTCAGGCGCCGTACTTGGTGAGGCGCAGGGCGTTGGCCAGCATGAGCCGCAGGCCGTGGGCGGCGGCGAAGTTGCCCAGGCTGCCCCGGGCGCAGGCCCGCTCCCCAAACTCGGCGATGCCATCCGGGCGGCAGTACCTAGAATACAACAGATAAGGCACGGGGTGCCAGCTATGCATCTGGAGAAGCGCCGGCGTGGAATGATCGCCCGTGACCACCACCACGTCCGGGTTGAGGGCCAGTAGCTCAGGGATGTGCCGATCCACCTCTTCGATGACCCTGACCTTGCGGGCAAAATCGCCGTCTTCCCCCGCCGAGTCGGTCTGCTTGACGTGCAGGAAGAAGAAGTCGTAACGCTGCCAGTTGGCGGCCAGGGTGGCAAACTCCTCGGCGATGGTGGGGCCGTGGGCCTCGTCCCGGGCCGGCACGGGCAGGATGTCCATGCCCACCAGCTTGGCCAGGCCCTTGTACATGGGGTAGGCGGCGATGCAGGCCGGGTGCAGGCCGTACAGTTGCTTGAAGGTGGGCAGGTTGGGGTGCTTGGCGAAGCCACGCAGCAGCACCATGTTGGCCGGATAGTGCGCCGCCAGGACATGGCGGGCCTGGGCGAGGAAGTCGTTGACCAGGCGGGCGGTGGGCGCGGCCGTGGGGGCCAGCACCTGCACCGGCTTGGGCGGCACGCCGAGCTGCTGCGGATCGGTCTCGCTGAGCTGGTCGGACAGGCCCTCCCCCCGGAAGACAACGACGAAGCGGTGCTCCTTCACCGGCTCCACCAGCACCTGGGCGCCGCTCACCTGGATGGCGCCTAGTTGCCGGCACAGCTCGACGTTCAGCTCCGTGGCGATACGGCCGGCGCGGCGATCGGTGACCAGGCCGTGCGCATCAATCGTGCAGAAGTTGCCGCGAGCGGCCACGTCGCTATCGTGCAGGTCAAAGCCGATGCCCAGGGCCTCCAACACGCCGCGGCCAATCAGCCACTGCAGCGGGTCGTAGCCGAAGAGGGCCAGGTGGCCGGGGCCGCTGCCGGGCGTGAGGCCGGGGGCCACCAGGGTGGCCAGCCCCAGGCTGGAGCGAGCGGCCAGGGAGTCCAGGTTGGGCGTGCGGGCCGTCTCCAGCTCTGTCGTACCGCCGCCCCGATACATTACATCCTCCGGCAATGTATCGGGGCCGTCGGGCTCCAGGGGCAGGCCGCCCAGCCCGTCCAGCACCACCAGGACGATCTTGGCCGACGACTCCACGACCAGCTCCTTGATCGTGTCCAAATCAACCATGTCCTAACCTCATCAGTAGGGGCGAAGCAATCTCCAGATTGAACCACCAAGACACAAAGACACCAAACATAAAAACTTGGTGTTCTTGGTGTCTTTGTGGTGAATTGCCTGGCTCACGAGGTAGCGAGACGACTACGGCTGAGCACAAGTTCCTATTCTCAGGAATGACTAAAAAGAGGCTGGAGGCTGGCTGCCGGAAGCTGAAGATTTGCACCTGACCAGCCTCCGGCTTCTAGCCTCCAGCCTTTACCTTCCCAGTCTGCTTTAACCTGGCCTACACGACGGCCACCTGGGTCTCGCGGTCAAAGATGTGCATGTGCGACATGTCCCAGACTACTTCCATGTCCTGTCCAGGGCGTACCTGGGTGCGGGAGTCTAGCCGGCCGACGAAGCTCTTGGTGCCGGTCAGCAGGTACAGGTAGACCTCGCTGCCCATCGGCTCCACCACGTCCACGGCGACTTTGACTGTGCTATCCGGCGAGACTTCGCGGGCGTACTGGCGATCGTACATGTCTTCTGGGCGGACGCCGAAGATCACCTCGCGGTTCAGATAGCGGCCCAGCGCCATGGTCTTGTCCGCGGGCACCTTGACCTTGAAGGTGGTACCATCCACCCACATGTCGTCAATCGTCCCCACGAGCTTGGCATCGAAGAAGTTCATCGCCGGGCTGCCGATGAAGCCAGCGACAAACATGTTAGCCGGCTTATCGTAGAGGGTTTGGGGGGTGTCCAGTTGCTGCAGGAGGCCGTTGTTCATCACGGCGATGCGCGTGCCCATGGTCATGGCCTCCACCTGGTCGTGGGTCACGTAGATGACTGTGGTCTGCAAGCGCTGGTGCAGCTTAGAAATCTCGGCGCGGGTCTGGACGCGCAGCTTGGCATCCAGGTTGGAGAGGGGCTCGTCCATGAGGAAGACCTTGGGCTCCCGGACGATGGCCCGGCCCAGGGCTACGCGCTGGCGCTGGCCGCCGGAGAGCTGCTTGGGCTTGCGGTCGAGCAGGGCGCCGATCTGCAGGATCTCGGCCGCATTTTTCACCCGGCGATCAATCTCTGCCTTGGGGGTCTTGCGCAGCTTGAGGCCAAAGGCCAGGTTGTCGTAGACGCTCATGTGGGGGTAGAGGGCGTAGCTCTGGAAGACCATGGCGATGTCCCGGTCCTTGGGGGCCACGTCGTTGACCAAACGCTCGCCGATGTAGAGGTTGCCGGTAGTGATCTCCTCCAGGCCGGCCACCAGGCGCAGGGCCGTGGTCTTGCCACAGCCGGAAGGACCGACCAGGACAAGGAACTCCTTGTCCTTGATCTCCACGTTGAAGTCATTGACCGCTATCACCTCACCGAACTTCTTGGTGACGTGGTCGTAGGTCACGCTAGCCATGTAACTCCTCCCATAGGAATTTTGGCTGCTCATTGATAGACCGCCCACCTCCGCCACCTGAGGCAGAGCCGTGAGGGCCAAAACAAGGAGCAAAAACAGAACTCTTCGGTCACCCCGCGGTGGTTTTCTGCGGGGCGGGCATTACCGCCAAAACCGCTTTTTGCCCTTTGGTAATCGTCAGATACCTTGAGGCTGGCCCGCCGGGATACGCTGCTGTTGTGCTGTGCACCACCCCCTTCCGGTAATGCTAGCCCCTTTCCGCCTCACTGCTGACCAGAGGCTCAGGTGGGCGGCTGTAGGCCCTGTGGGCCTCCACGTAGATGCGGAGAGCTGCGTTTAGCCGCTTCTCGTACTCATCACCTTGCGCCTGAAACCAGGCCAAAACGTCGGGGTCTAAGTGTACCATTACGGCCACCAGTTCTCGGGGCAGGCGCAGTTTAGCGCGCGCAAAGTAAGATTCCGTTAAGGGCGGAATATCGCTCGTATCAATTGTCTGGTCAGTCAGGGCCTCAACATATGCCCAGTTGGTCTTGGAGGGTTTCTTCATATCGCTTACGCTCATGGCTTAACGCCTTTCGTAGTGAGATGACACGGATAGTGTCTTTACCACGCTCTACGAACACCACTACTACAACCTGCGTCCTGAGCAGGCCAATGCCAATCCAACGGTCTTCGCCGTAATCTTCACGGTCGTCCAGGCCTACAAGCATGGGCGCATTGAATATCGCCCACGCATCAGCGAAATCAAAGCCATGTTTGCGAATGTTGACCTTATTCTTGTCTTCGTCCCACTCAAAACGCATGCGAGCGACCTTCCCAGTTCATGCATTCCCTGCCCAGAACTCATCTGGTAGCGGCTCATCAAAATCGTCACTAGCCCAGATTGCCCCATAGTGTAATCCAGCAACACGCGGCATATCGGCCGCTGCCACTGGTACTAAACGGGCAATTGGCGTGCTATCTTCTGTGAGAATAACCTCTGTGCCTGTCGTCACCCACGACAAAAGCTCTGGCCATTGCGTCTGTGCTTTTCGAATGTCCACAATTTTCGCCATCATTGCTGGTTCTCCTGGCATCTGCAAAGCAACCTCCCCTGAGCTGTATCTCCAGGCTAAAAGGCATCTAGATTGTACAACAAGGCTGGCGCGTTGTCAATGGCATGGCGAGCCGCCATCTCCAATCTATAGTTACCCTAACAAAAAGGCCGATCCCGGGAAGATCGACCTCCACATGGACGGGCACAGGGATTATAGCACACCAGGGATTGTGATGCAAGACCGGTGAAAGAAAGACAGATAGCGCGCACGATCATACCGACCGTGCGCGCTATCTTTTTCCACAAACGAGCAGACCAGTCTTAGGAACGCTACTTGGCCACGGAGACCACGGGCAGGTTGGCAGCCTTCCAGGCATTGAGGCCGCCAGCCAGGCTCTTGACATTGGTGTAACCGAGCATCTGCAGGGCCATCATGGCCATGGCGCCGCGGTGGCCAATGGCGCATATGGTAATGATCGGCTGATCCTTGGCCGGCAGCTTGTCCAGGCTCTTGGTCAGGTCGCGGATGGAGATGTTGACCGCGCTTTGGATGGTTTCGGTGATTTCCGCCGGCTGGCGCAAGTCCAGGATGAACGGCTTGGCGGCCGCCATCTGCTCCTGCAAGGCCGCGGGCTTGACAGTGCCCCACCCATCGGGCAGCGCGCTCAGATACTTGTCAAAAGCAGCCAAGAGGTCCTTGTCTACGTCGGGCGCCTTGCCAGCGGCCGGCAGGGCAGCGGTGGCAGAGACCACGGGCAGGTTGGCGGCCTTCCAGGCATTGAGTCCGCCGGCCAGGCTCTTGACGTTGGTGTAGCCGAGCATCTGCAGGACCATCATGGCCATGCCGCCGCGGTGGCCAACGGCGCAGATGGTAACGATGGGCTGATCCTTGGCCGGCAGCTTGTCCAGGTTCTTGGCCAGGTCGCGGATGGAGATGTTGACCGCGCTTTGGATGGTTTCGGTGATTTCCGCCGGCTGGCGCAAGTCCAGAATGAACGGCTTGGCAGCCGCCATCTGCTCCTGCAGGGCCGCGGGCTTGATAGTGCCCCAACCGTCGGGCAGCGCGCTCAGGTACGTGCCGATGGCGGCGGCCAGGTTTAGAGCTGGCTTAGGTGTGGCCGTCGGCGGAATGGGCGTGGCCGTGGGCGGGACAGGCGTGGCCGTGGGCGCGGGGCCGCAAGCGCTGAGCAGCAGGGCCACGAGCATAAGGACAACCATGATCCGTGAGACGCCGAGTTTGGTACGCATGGGACATCCTCCTTTTGTTATTTTGATGGTTTATACCTGCGATCGTTGATCGCTGAGGTACCGCTAGTTGGCGGCGCGACGCCAGTGGGGTGCAGGCTACAGAGCGCTGAGCAGCCCCGCGGCGACGATGACAAAGCGCAAGGTGACACCGCCGGCCAGCTTGAGCAGGGCGGGCAGCCGGGAGAGCATCTGAGGCGCGGACCGCCCGCGGACGGTCAGTGCCTCCAGCGTGGCCGGCACGAGCAGCCCGACCAACACCACAACTCCCCAAAACAGGAGGCCGTAACGCCCGCCGAATAGCAAACCGGCGGCCTGCTGAGCCCCAGCCAGACCAAAGCTCAGGCTGATGGCATAAGCCAGGATGAGCACGAGCTCCACCCCGCACAAGAGCAGCGATAGAGGCGCGAGCTGCTTGTGCTCATGATCGGGCAAGAACAGGCAGGTGAAGGCGCTGCCCGCGGCCAAGCCCGAAACCAGGAACAGGGGCGCCAGCGCCGCGCTGTTCCACAAGGGTCGCGCCGACATGGTGCTGAGCAGCACCCCCGTGTAGAAGCCGACGCAGATCCCCAGCCCCACCGTGACCACGGCCAGTGGCCGGTGATAGCGCTCGGCCAGGCTGCCCAGCCACTGCAGCAGCCGCCAGACGGCCAGCGTGGCCCCGACTACGCTGGACTTGAGGCGCTGCCACAGGCCAGCCAGGCGCCGGCCCTTTCTTACTGCAACAGGCACGGGTGCGGGCGCAGAAGGAGCCACTGGCAGCCGGGTGAGGAAGCGCAAGCCCAAGAGCAACAGACTGACCAGCAGTATCCACGAGCCCCAAGAGATGGCGCTGCGCGGCTGGAAGGTGGTGAACAGGCGCCAGAAGTTGAAGGGTTTGGAAAGATCGAGGACGAGTGCGAGCAACCCTACCGCCAGCAAGGGCGCCGCGGCGATATCGCTCACTAACTGAACACGCTCCCATCCCGCCCGCCCCAACAGGCGCATGGCCCCACTCAACACCATCAGGCCGGCCACCAGTCCGCCCAGGAAGAGGTAAAGCGCTATTTGCCAACCCCAGGTCGTCAGGTGCGGGTAGACCAGCGGGTTTGGCCCGGTCAAGCTTATCTCAGGCATTGATCAGTGCCCCTCCTTGGCCAACTCCGAGATCACGGTGACTGGCCCCTCTTCAGAGTCGGTATTGATGAAGCCTGAGTTCAGGTAGAACAGCTTCGGTTTTGCCCCCGTCTCTGGCTTCAGCACGTCCACGCGGTGGGTGCTGGACAGCGCCTGCCGCACGGCACTGGTAGGTGTGTCCAGATCGCCGAAGAAACGGGCGCCTGAGGGGCACGTCTCCACACAGGCAGGAGCTTCGCCAGCGGCCACCCGGTGCTCACAGAAGGTGCACTTATCCACATAACCGTCGGTATGGACGAAACGCATGTTGTAAGGGCAGGCGGTGACGCAGGCCTTACAGCCGATGCAGCGGGAGGGGTCCACAAGGACGATGCCGTCCTTGGTCTTGTATGTAGCGCCAGTGGGGCACACCGGCACGCACGGCGCGTTTTCACAGTGGAAGCATTGCTCCAGCCGGAACTCACCACGCAGGTTGGGAAAGGTGCCAATAACCATCTCGCGCAGGCGCAAGCGGAAACGGCCCAGGGGCACTTCATTCTCCGTCTTGCAGGCCACCAGGCACGCCTGGCAACCGATGCAGCGCTCGCGATCAATGGCCATCGCGTATCGAGTCATGTTAGGTCCTCACCAGGCGAACGAAATTGTTGCGCATACCTGCGCCGCCACTGATCTTGTCCAGGTCATAGCGGGTCTGCAGCGCGGCATCGCTGGCGCCCCGCCGGTTGGCCCGCTTCATGCCTGGTGCATCATGGCCGAAGCCGTGCACCATGTACACCACGTCCTTGCGGATGCGCTGCGTGGCCCGCACCTTGACCGGCCCGCTGCGTGCGCCGTCCTGGTTCTCCAGCATGACCGTCTCGCCGTTCTGGAAGCCCAGGGAGGCGGCGACGTCGGCGTTAATCCACAGGGCATTTTCGGGCTGCAGTTCAGAGAGCAGTGGTGTGTTCTGCGTCTTGGCGAAGGTGTGTACGGGGCTTCGCCCGTAGACCAGACGCAACATACCCGCCGGTGCTTCAGCTACGGGCTCGTAACTGGGCAAGGCCGTGAGTCCTGCCTGGGCCAGTGCCCCGGAGTACAGCTCGATCTTCTTGCTGGCGGTGGCGGCGAAGGGCGAGGCCTTCTCGGCCTCGTAGTCGGCCAGGTAGGGCTTGCCTTTCTGGACGGCCACACCACCCATCTCGCGCAGTTTTGCGATGTTCAGCCCCAGGGAACTCAGGCGCCGGTTGATGTACTCCTCTGCCGTCGTCCAGGGAAAGAAGTCGGCCAGGCCGAGGCGGTTCCCCAACTCACGGGCCATCCACCAGCCAGGCTTGGTGTCGTAGAGCGGGGCGATGGCCGGCTCGCGCAAAGCCACGTAGGGCGTCTTGTGGCTGCAAGCCCACAGCTCGTCGTAGCGCTCCAGGTAAGTGGCCTCGGGCAGCACGACGTCGGCCCAGGGGATGTGGTCTTGCGGCAGGACGTCAATGGCCAGCACGAAGTCCAGCTTCTTGAGCGCTTCCTTCGTGCGGGGCACGTTGGGTATGGTGTGAAACAGGTTGGTGCCATAGACCACCAGGCCCTTGATGGGGTAGGGCTGGCCGGTGATCATGGGCTCGATCAGTTCCTGCATGGCGGTGGCGCCGCGCAGAAACTTCTGGCGCACACCATCCGCACGGATTTTTCCAGTGGGTCCGGGAGACGGCACGGTCTCCTCTCCTGGCTCGCTCGCTCAGCCGCCAGAACTGCCGGCCACGGCGTAGGGTGGGTGAGGATGCTCGTCCAGGAAGGGGGTCTTGTTGAAATAGAGACCACCTGGCCGCCCCACCGCGCCCAACAGGGCGTTGATGATGTACACCGCCCGCAGGCGCTGGGTGTCGTTGCCGTACCAGGTCACGTGGCGGCCAGGCACGATGACCGATTGGGGCAAGTAGCGGCCCATCTCCCGCGCCGACTCACGGATCTGTTCAGCGGGGATGTCAGTGATGGGCGCCGCCCATTCCGGGGTGAGGGCCTTGACATGCGCGGCCAGTTCGTCGAAGCCAACCGTCCACTTCTCCACGTAGGCCCTGTCGTACAAGCCTTCAGTGATGAGGACGTTCATCCAGGCCAGCAAGAGCGCCGTGTCCGTGCCGGGCTTAATGGGCAGCCAGTGGTCCGCCTTCATGGCCGCCGAGGAGAAGCGCGGATCCACCACCACCACCTTGGCCCCGCGCGCCCGGGCATTGGCGAAGTCACGCATCATGGTGTTGCGGGCGTCCTCGCCGATGTGCGTGCCGATGAGCACGATGCAGCGGGCCTGCTCCCAGTCCACTGGCTCGTGGTTGCCGATGCTGCGGCCATAGGTGATGAGGGACGCCTCTTCGCGCGGGCTGGTGCAGAGTGACATGTTCGGCTTGGCCGCGTTGGGCGAGCCGAAGGCCTGCGCAAAGTAGTCGGTGAACCAGAAATCGCCCGAGGTGTGGCCAAAAAAGGCGACCGATTCTGGCCCGTAGGTGTCGCGGATCTTGGCCAGTTGGGCGGCGGCCTGATCGAGCGCCTCGTTCCAGCCCACCGGGCGCAGGTTCCCCGCACCGCGCTCACTGCTGCGCAGAAGTGGCTGCTTCAGGCGGTCGGGATCGTAGAGGAAAGAGACGCCGGCTTGGCCACGGGCGCAGAGGGTGCCCCGACTCTTGGGATCCTGGGGGTTGCCGTCTATCTTCAGCACCTTGCCGTTGACGGTCTTGACAATGATCCCACAGCGCCAGGGGCAGATGTCGCAGTAGTTGTAGCTGATCTGCACCGTTCCCTTGCTGGACCAGTGGCCGGACTTCCGTGTCTTGGGCTTGGCCAGCGTATCGGCCGCCATGCCGCCCAGCAGCATGGTGCCGACGACGCCCGCTGAGGCCTTGAGGAAGCGGCGCCGCGTGATGCCGGACTGCTTCATGTTACCTCTCCCTGGTGATTTCGGCGATGCGGTCGAGCTTCGCCACCAGGCGCTGGCGCTCGCTGCCGATGCGGCAGGCCGCCACGCCTAGAATCCTGAGCAGGTGGAGCATCTTATCCAGGCGGACATGGTCGAGCCGGTGGATCGTCGGGTAGGCTTCTTGCAGGTGGGGCAAGGGAAGAGCGCAGGCCTCGGCCAGCTCCGCCAGCCGCTCCGGTTGCCCCTCGGCCGGGTCAGTCTCGCTCAGAGCCTGGCCGGCGATGACAGCGGCCAACGGTTTGTCCTCAACACGGATGGTCGTGCGGGCGTAGAGCAGGCCGGCATGACACCGGTGGAGACGGGGGGCGCTGTCCAGGCCGTCGGCGAGAGCCGCCCACGACTTGACGCAGCGCCGGCGGCCGGCTTCGGAGGCCAGAATCAGGTGGCAGAAGGCGCAGTCGTTGGTGAAATCCGTGAGCGGCTGGCCATCTGGGTCAACAACGATGGCCGCGACCTCGGCTGCTTCGCTGAAGAGTTGTTGCATAGCCTGCAAGCAGGGCAGCGGGAGCGTGGGCTGCTCGGTGGGGCGGACGCCGCTCACGCCTGGCGGGGGGGCAACCAAACGCGCGATGTCCTCTTCGCGAAAGCGCCACTGGCCGCCGACTTTGACGCCGTTCAGCCGCCCGCTGCTGAGCAGGCGATAGATCGTCATACGGTCAACCTGCAGCCGCTCTTGGAGTTGCCGTACGGTGAGAAATCTCTCCATCAGCTCGTTTCTTCCGACAAATTGTGTGCGATTTCACGACGTATTATACCACAGCCTGTAGTATTTTGTCAATACCTGATATGACAAGTTTTAACAACAGATATCAAAATCGCCAGGATTAGGGCCCGATTCCCTGATCACTGCTTCCCTGCTTCCCCCATCCCCTCAAACCGCAAGCTCACAATCTCCCGCCCGCGCACGGCTAGGCGCACGGCGTCCGCGCCGTCCTGCGCCACCTCGCCCATCTCTTCCTCGTTCAGGTTCACGCGGGTGGCGCGGGCGAAGGGCCAGCACAGCCGCACCCGCCCCTCCACCGGCGTCTCCGCCGTATTCCAGCAGCGCACGATGAGCCCCGCCCCGCCCTCTGGCTGCTTGATGGCGCTGACCACCAGGCTGTCCGGCGACACCTCCACGAAGCTCTGCGCCAGGGGCAGCGGCCCGGCCTGCACCGCCGCCGGCTCGGCGCGCAGCGGGGCGGCGAAGGCGTGCGCCTGGGGGAAGACGCCCGCCCAGGTGCCGGTATGGGGCACCAGGGCGTACTCGAAGACGTGGCGGCCGGGGCACTGCGCCTCTGGCGTGGCGATCATCGGCCCGGCGTGGCCGCGCCGGGTGCGGAAATCGTCCCGGGACAGCCAGCCGACGCAACGCAGCAGGGTCAGGGCGACGGTGACGCCGCCCGCGCCGTCCAGCACTTCAAACTCCGGCAGGCCGCGGTTGGCCACCAGCAGTCCCACCTGCCCATCGTTCACGTCCACAAAGGTCTTCTGTGGGTAGGTGCCCATGGGCGTCTCGCCGCCATCCTCGGTGGCTGGCGGCACAGCCACGGGACGGCTGACCACGTCAAAGAGCCCCTCGGCGTGGGAGACGGCCGTGCGCACGGGCGTGGGGAAGTGCACCCGCAGGCGATGATCGGCGGCGCCATTGTCCACCGTCGTGCGGACGTCCACACGTCGCACCCCCGGCACCAGGCTGATTTCCGTGACGATGGGGCAGTCCACCAGCTCGCTGGATCGTCCCTGCCGGTCATCCGCCAGTCTCGCCGGCAGGCGATAGAGCAGCTCGACACGCAGGGTGCTGCGGGCAGGGCCGACCTCGACCGTGACCCTGGGCGGCGTCGCCGGGGCCTCCACCAGTCCATCGTTCTCCGGCGGCGAGTAGTTGTACAAATCGCCGGCATCGGCGCCGTCCACAAAGCGATTGAGCCCGCGCCAGACCGCGCCGCTGGCCCTATCGGTCACGGTAAGCGTGCCCGTGGCCCGGTCGGCCTGGACGCGGAAGAACTCGTTCTCAATGCTGGTGGCGCGCCGCGGGAGTCGGGCGGGCTTTTCGCCGGCGCGCCGCGCCCGCAGGGCATAGGTCTTGTACCCATGGCCGGGCACCTCCTGGGCGAGGAGGAGGACGTCCGCTCGCATGGCCTTGTGCGCCCGCAACTGGAAGTGCCGCACGCCCTTCTCGGCGATGAGGGCCTTGGCCTGGCTGATGGCCTGCGCCACGACCGCCGGATCGGGCTGGGCGTAATCGCTCAGGGTGATGCCCAGGCGAGCCCGGCGGCCGCTGACCTGCGTATCTATCTCCTGCACCGTCATCCCCAGCACTCGACCATCCTCCACCATGCCCAGCACGCCCGCCAGCTCCTCGGCCGCCAGTTCCAGCGAGGCGAACTCCTCCGTGCGCTGGCCCAGCACCTGGTGCGGGACGACCTGGCCATGGGCATCCTCCACAACGAAGTTCTCCAGGCTGCCGGGCAGCTCCACGCTGACGCTCACCGTGTCTGTGCGCGGGCCGGCCACCGGGTTGAAGACGACGATGGGCACACCGGACGAGCCGTTCGCCCGCATACTGGCCGTGTTGATCTTGCCGGCGATGGTCTGCAGGCTCTGCCGGGTGACCTCCGCGGCGATTTGCTGGCTCCAGTCGAAACGAGTGACCATCTCCCGATGCACCTGGTCAATGCTGCAGCCGCAGATAGAGTCGTGCGGCTGATTTTGCAGCAGGTAGCGCCAGGATTGCCAGAGAAGGGCGTTCCAAGTTCCAGGTTCCACGTTCCACGTTCCAGGTTCCGCAACGTGAAACTTGGAACTTGGAACTTGGAACTCCAAAGCCGCAAAGGCGCTGGCTGGCTCGGCCCACTTCTCCAGCAGGGTCTCAGCGGCGTAATTGCGCTGCTTGATCCACATGCGGGTGGAGGACACGGCAGGCAGGATGTTGGAGCGCAGCGAAGAGCGGAACTCGCCGCGCAGCGTCTGTAGGGGCGAGGTAGACCTCGCCCCTACCTGTTCTCTGACCTCTTGGACGTACATCGGCAGCGTGCCGTGCACCATCTCGGCATCGCTCAGCCGGCGATTGGCGGCGGCGAGCATTGCCGGCAGCTCCGGCTGCGGCTCCAGGTGGTCGCAGCCGTTCATGATCAGCAGGGTGTCCGTGGTGGCAAAGGGCTCTAAATCGCCCCGCAGCTTAGCCAGGCGAGCCATGAAGGCGTCCAGCCTGGTCGGCAGGTTCTGGGCGTGGCAGTAGCCGTGCGGCAGGTGGATGGCCAGAACCTCGCTGCCGTCCGGCGCCTGCCAGAGGAACTCGCTCTGCTCGACCTCTGGCCCCACGCCGCGGTAGATGACGGCGCAATCAATGCCGAAGCCGCGCATGATCTGGGGGATTTGCCCCGTCTGCCCGAAGGAGTCCGGCAGGTAGCCGACCTTCATGACAGCGCCAAAATCGCCGGCCATACGATGGCCCAGCATCAGGTTGCGCACCATGGCCTCGCCGCTGACCAGGAACTCGTCGGGCAGGATGTACCAGGGCCCCACCAGGATGCGCCCCTGGCGCACGTAGCGCCGCAGTCGGGCGGCGTTCTCCGGGCGGACCTCCAGGTAGTCCTCCAGCACTACCGTCTGGCCGTCCAGCATGAAGTAGCGGAAGCGCGGGTGGCGCTCCAGGACGTCCAGCAGCTTATCCACCATGCGCACCAGCTTGAGGCGAAACTGCTGGAATGTAAGATACCATTCCCGATCCCAGTGCGTGTGGGACACGACGATGAGCCTTTTCATCTTCTCTCCTTCAAGCCCTCCCCTGTCGAACGGGGGAGGGTAGGGTGGGGGTTTCACCACCAAGACACCAAGTCACGAAGAATTTGAATTTTTGGTCTTGCTTCTTGGTGCCTTCATGGTTAATTTCGGTAGGGCAGGTTGCCAAGACTTTGTCGAAAAATGGCCCTTCGAAGGGGCAGTGCCCCACTGGGTGGCTCTGGAATCCCGAACTTGTTCGGGCGTCTCCCACTCGGCAGCCAGCAGGCGCCTCAACAAGTTGAGGACTCCCCACTGCTGGGCATTTTTCGACAAAGTCTGCCAAACCTGTCTCTTCATATAACCACCAAGATGCCACGAAGGATTTGTTTTTACTTTGTGTCTTGGTGCCTTGGTGGTTAATTTCAGACCAGTACCAGGGCTATGCCTACCAGCGTGATCACGGCGCCGAGGGCGCTGTTGGGGCTGGGGGCCTCGCCCAGGAGCAGAAAGCCCAGGAGGACGCCGCCGGTGACCTCCTGGGTGGCGATCAGGTTGACGTAAGTGGCGTGCACCCGGCGCAGGGCGGCGTTGTACAGCGTGTGGCCGATGCCCAGCGGGCCCACCCCCAGCGCCAGTATGGAGAGCACGGCCAGCCAGGAGTAGCCCAGGGGCGCGCCGGCGGCGATTTTGCCGGCCAGCGGCACCGCCGCCGCAGGGAGCAGCCACAGCGCCGCCGCCCCGTACGTGCCGAAGGCGTAGGTCAGCAGCGGGTAACGTCGCCGCTGCGCCCGGCCAATGACCGAATAGAAGCCAAAACACACCGCCGAGCCCACGGCCAGCAGATCGCCCAGGAGCATGCGCAGGCTGAAGCGCGGCTCAAACCCTGCCAGCACGCCCACGCCGGCCACGGCCACGGCGATGCCCAGGTACTTGCGCCGGGCGATGGGCTCGTGCAGGAAGAGGGCGGAGAACAGCGTGACGAAGATCGGCGCCGTGTACACCAGGGCCAGGGAGTGGGTGATGCTGGTGAAGCTGAGCGAGGCGATGTAGCAGAGAAAGTGCAGCGCGGTCACCAGGCCGAAGACGGCGAAGGGCCGCCCCGAAACGGGGGGCTCGGTGAACCGGCCCAGGTCGCTCCTTCCCAGCCGCGGCCGCCCGTCGAGCAGCGTGGCCAGGCCGCCCACGGTGATGGTGGCTACCACCATGCGCCAGAAGGTGATCTCCAGGGGCGTGAGCGACGCCGCCCAGCGGATGAGCACCGGCGTGGTGGAGAACAGCGTCGTCGCCAGGGCCACGTACAGGAAGCCGCGCCGGTCCGCTAAACCTGGCGAAGGTTCCGGAACCTTCACAATACCCCCACCCCTACCCTCCCCCGCCAGCAGGGGAGGGGGATTTATCGCCTACTTTGCTGCGATTTCTTCGGCGGCCCATTCAATGTCCAGCTCGGCCAGCTTGGCCCGCGTGGGGGCGGCGGTGGCCGGGTCCCAGCCCTTCATCTGGTAGAGCAGGGTCAGGGCAGCCGCGAACTCCTCGCGGGAGAGGCTGGCCCCCTGCAGCCGCCCGCCCTCCAGCGGCTGGAACAGACGCGGCGGTAGCGTATCGTCCGCCCGGCCGAAGCCTTCACGCACGTTGAACACTCGCGCCAGGTTGATGGCCCGTTCGGCGCCCTGCCACAGCTCGCCCAGGCTGGTGCGCCAGCCGGTGATGGCCTGCACCAGCTCCGGCACGCGCTCCAGGGGGAAAAAGCCCCGCGGGGCATAGATGAAGAAGCAGGCCCCCAGGCAGTTCCACAGGGCCGGCCCGTTCTCCAGCAGGCGATACAGGCGCACCTTGCGGGAGCTGGCGTCGCGGGCGTCCAGGGGCTCCCACAACCCCAGCGGGGCAGCGGACAGAAGGCTGGCCGACTCTTTGGTCTGGAAGACGGTGTCGTGCACCATCTTCAGGTGGTCGGCGCCGGTCTCGGAGACGGCGAAGCCCAGCCCCACGCCGAACTTGCCCCGCGGCTCGTGCAGGGGCAGCTCCTGGCCCTTGACGTGCATGGCCAGGGCCTCCGCCCCATGGCCGATCCTCGCCGCCGCCCGCCGCACGCCCTCCGCCAGCAGATCGCCGATGCCCTGCCGATAGGCGATCATCGTCACGAGCTGTAGCATGGCCTCGGCATTACCGAAGCGCAGGTCCAGGCCGCCGACGTCGTCACGGGTGAGCAGGCCGCGCTCAAAACACTCCATCGCAAAAGCAATAGCCACGCCGGTGGAGATCGAATCCAAAGTGTAGCGGGCGCAGAGCTCGTTGGCTGCGGCGACAACTCGCAAATCGCCGAGGCCGCAGTTCGACCCCAGGGCGGCGATGGTCTCGTACTCCGGGCCGCCGTAGAGCGGGCTGGCGGCGTAAGCGCCCGTCACGCTGACCTCCCGCTTGCAGCGCACGGGGCAGGCGTGGCAGGTGTTGGTGCCGGCGAGGAGCGTTTTGTAGGCGTCGTAGGACAGGGCCTCGGCGCCCGCAAAAGCGCCGGACTGGAAATTGTGCGTGGGCAGCAGGCCGGCGGCGTTCAGCCCGGCGACCAGGCCGGGGGTGCCGGCGGCGTGCAGGGCGGCGCCGCGCGGGTCGTTCTTGAATTCTTTAGCGTGCCAGCGCACGATCGCCAGCACGGCCTCTGGATCGGCCAGGGCCGGCTCCTGGCTACCACGCACGGCGACGGCCTTGAGGTTCTTGCTGCCCATGACCGCCCCCAGGCCGCCACGACCGTTGAAGTAGCGCAGCTCGCTGACCACGCAGGCGAAGCGCACCCGGTTCTCGCCCGCCGGGCCGATCTGGGCGATGCGCACCTTGCGCGGCCCCTCGCCCAGTTCCTGGCGAATGGCCTCCTGAGCCTCGCCGGTGGTCAAGCCCCAGAGGTGGCGAGCGTCACGCACCTCGGCCCGGCCATCCTCGAGCCACAGATAGACCGGCTGTGCTGCCCGCCCCTTGATGACGATGGCGTCGAAGCCGGCGAACTTGAGCTCCGGCCCCCACCAGCCGCCGGCCTCGGCCTCGCCGTAGGCCCCGCTGAGGGGCGATTTGGCGGCCACGGTGAAGCGATTGAGCCCCGGGCCGGGGGTGCCGCAGAGCAGGCCGGGGGCGAACACCAGGACGTTGTCCGGCCCCAGGGGGTCCACGCCGGGGCGCAGCATTTTGAGCAGGTAGTAGCCGGCGAACCCCTTGCCGCCCAGGTAGCGGCGATAGAACAGGTCGTCCGGCTCTTCTACGGCGATAGCGCCGCTGCTGAGGTCCACGTGCAGGATTTTGCCGCTGTAACTGAAGGGCATGTTAGCCTCCTCCCAGGAGAGGGAATATCTCCACGCGGTCGCCGTCGGCCAGGGGCGTGTCCGTATCGCCACGCTGGCCATTGACCAGCAGCAGGCCGACGGCGCCGCGGGGCACGCCCAGGCGATCCAGGGCCTCGCCGGCCCGGGCGCCCGTAGGCAATTGCAGGCTGAGCCACTCGCCGCTGGCAGGCGACTGGCGATCCAGGAAGCCGTGCAGGCGAATGGTAATGGAAATCATCTTACGATCTTGGAGAGGGGACGCGGATGGCCGCCGAGAAACGCGGAGAATTCTGTTTTTCTCCTTCAGCGTTCAGCGGCGTTAGTCCGCGTCCCATTTGGTTTGGCCGCCTGGCACCAGCTTCAGGGTGGGACGCGGATGGCCGCTGAGGCCGCGGACGAATTCTTTTTTCTCCCTCCGCGTTTATCAGCGTTAATCTGCGTCCCTTTTATTCCTGGGTAATTTTCACCACCTCTTCGCTGACCTCTGTGCCATTCACGGTGAGGCGCACGTAGTGGTAGAAGCCGCCGTTGTCGGGCGGGTAGTAGAGCGGGGCGCCCGCGCCGCCGCTGATGAGGTAGGTCACACCGTCCCGCACCGCGCGGGCGTAGCCATGGATGTGCCCGGCGATGACGTAACGCACCTGGTACTGGACAGCCAGGGCCATCAGCTCCTCTGCGCCGCGGCCGAGGGTGTGGCTGCCGCCGTGAGGATCGAAAGGCGGGTGGTGCAGAACAACCATCTTTACCGGCTGGCGAGTCGCCGCCAGGTCGGCCTCCAGCCAGGCCAGCTCTGGGGCCTCCAGATCGCCCAGAGACGAGTTGATGATGGTGAAGTGCACAGAGCCGTAATCTAACGAGTAATGGCCGGCGGGCGCGCCGGAGTACTTCACGAAATTGTCCAGCGAGCCAGCGTAAAGGTCGTGGTTGCCGGGGGCTGGGTAGAACGGCTTCTGGAAGGGGGCCATCAGCTCGCGGAAATGCTCGTAGTAGATGGTCAGGCCGAGGGGCACCAGGTCGCCGGTGTTGATGAGGAAGACGCTTTGATCGGCCATGACCAGGCTCAGGAGCTGGCTGTAGATGTCATCGCCGTTGCGATTGTCGCCGCAGACGGCGAAGGCGAACGTGGTGGGGGTGGGGAAGGGGGTTGCCGTGGCCGTGGGCGCGGGCGAAGGCGTGGGTGTAGATGTCGGCGGCACCGGCGTCACCGTAGGCGTCGGCGTGGGCGTGGGCGTGGGGCCAGGCAGGCATTTGGCAAGCAGCACGGCCACCAGGACGAGGATCAGGACGATCAGAACGGCCAGGACGGCCTTGCGCCAGGACATAGCTCGTTTTCTCCGACGAAAGAAGTTGGCGGTATTATAGCACAACCCTGGCGGTGGTACAATAACGCGTGTAGTGGCGACCCCATTCGCCTTTGCTGATGGTATAGCGACCAAGGTCGCCACTACACTACAGGGATTCTCTTGTTAGCATTGCCCTTCTCGCTGAAAATTATGGCGGATTGGCGTTCACATCCTCACCGTAGACCTGCATGTAGCCGTAGAGACCTGGGCCGGTCACTGCAAAGCAGTCCAGTTCAGTTGCACTCCAGCCCAACCGCCGGCCTCATAGTATTCCAATCGCACCCGGTGGTAGCCCTGGCTCAAGGTGACATCGGCCTGGAATGTAGCTACCTGGGGATCCTGCCAGGCTTCAATGAGAAGGTGGTCATCCACCCACAAGCGTACGCCATCATCAGTGAAGACAATAAAGCGGTAGGTGCCAGGCTCAAACCAGGCGTAGCGCTGCCAGCGGGCGGAGAAGTTGTCTGATGGGACGCCAGTACCAGGGGAGCCATAACTCCAGTCGAAGTCTATTGTGGCATCCTGGCGGATGAGTACAGGCCGTTCTGCCAGCCAGCGGTTGGCGAAATACTCACCGCGCCAAGTAGTGGGATGCTGCGGGCCGAAGGCCTGGATGCGGCTAGTATCAGATTCGGACACATAGACCGTCCCCTCTGATGTAACCGCCACCCCGACCGGCCAGGCGAAGGCGCCCTCACGATGGCTCCACCATCCCCACTTTCCGAGGAAGACGCCTGTAGATGAAAAGCGCTGCACACGGAAGTTGATCCAGTCTGTCACATAGACCGTTCCATCTGGCGCTACTGCCACACCCCAGGGGCCATTGAATTGGCCATCACCACTGCCCTGTGAGCCCCATTTGCCTAAGAACTGCCCGCTAGCCGTAAAATATTGGACGCGATTATTATTACCGGGATCTGTCACATAGACAGTCCCATCTGCAGCCACAGCCACTCCGTGAGGCCCGGTGAATTGTCCATCACCGCTGCCTTGCGTGCCCCACTTGCCCAGGAAGGTGACACCGGCTGTAAAGTGCTGGATGCGGTGATTATTTCCATCTGCCACATAGACAGTACCGTCAGGACCTACTGCCACATCACTGGGCTCGTTGAACTGCCCGTCGCCAGAGCCGTAAGAGCCCCACTTGCCTAAAAAGGTACCGTCAGTGGTGAAGCGTTGGATGCGGTGGTTTCCCTTATCAGCTACGTAGATGGTTCCATCAGGAGCTATACCGAGACCCTCGGGGCCACTGAATTGCCCATCGCCAAATCCAGGAGTTCCCCACTTGCCTAGGAAGAGCCCTATCCCTGATAGGCGCTGAATACGATTGTTCCATTTGTCAGTCACATAGATATTGCCATCGCTCCCTACAGCTACATCATCCAAGTGATTAAACTGCCCATCACTATTCCCGTAACTCCCCCATTTGCCCAGGAACTGGCCCGTGGCGGAGAAGCGCTGGATGCGATGGTTCTCTACGTCGGCAATATAGACCGTACCGTTAGGTGCCACCGTGACACCGCGTGGCTTATTGAATTGCGCGTCGCTGGAGCCGTAGGAACCCCACTTCCCCAAAAACTGTCCGGTGGCGGAGAAACGCTGAATACGGTGGTTCCATCTATCAGCTACGTAAACGGTGCCGTCGGGACCTACTGCTACACCAGACGCCTCGTTGAACTGGCCGTCACCACTGCCCAATGAGCCCCACTTGCCGAGGAAGGTGCCATCAGCAGAGAAGCGCTGGATACGGTGGTTCCTGGTATCGGCCACATAGACCATGCCATTGGAAGCCACTGCCACACTCTCGGGAGAGTTGAATTGGCCGTCGCCGGAGCCATAGGAGCCCAAAGTGCCAAGAAGCACCCCTATGACGCTGTAGCGTAGGATGCGGCTATAAGTCGAATCGGCCACGTAGAGAGTACCATCGGGGGCCAGAGAGACACTGGCAGAGCCACTGGTTCCCCACGACCTTATAAAAGTGTTGTTAGCAGTGAAGTACTGAATACGGGCATTCCCCCAATCGGCTATGAAGACACTGCCATCAGGGGCCACCGTTACGCCTCCAGGTGCCCAGAACTGCCCCTCGCCAACGCCTGGGGAGCCCGAGGTCTCCAGGAAAGCACCAGTGGCTGAGAAGCGCTGGATACGGTGATTGGCCCCATCAGCCACATAGACAGTACCATCTGACGCTACTGCCACACCAAAGGGGCTGTTAAACTGCCCCACCGGGGCCTGGGCGCCGACGGCGAATAGGAATTTGTCGGGGATGGGGCCTGGCGTCGGGGTGGGCTGCCCGCCGTAGGCGTAGTTCTTCAGGAGGACGGGTAGATAAGCTCTGTAGCCACGCGGGGCGATGTTCACAGAGATGCTCACGGTAGCAACGTTTCCACTGCTGTCTTGTGCGGTCAGGGTGATGTGGTGGATACCATCGGCCAAGCTGTACACGGTAACCTGTTCCCCGGTGCCCACTGCTTGAACCCCATTAAGAGTCCACATCAACTGAGCGCCGCTCAGCGGACCATCTTCCCTGTCATAAGCCATCCCTGCAAGGTGGACGGAGGAGCCGGAAGGATAGGTGGCACCATCCTCAGGGTAGACGATTTGAGCCGAAGGGGCTTTGTCCGCAATTGTGAAAAGCCCTGAGGTCTCGGCTATTCCCGTGTTGATGCCATCAGTAGCCAGCACCCGGAACTTGCCACGCGTGGTCCCGGCAAGCAAGGCCGTGTCCACCGTAAAGGTGGCCTCCGTCAGGTGCACGCCAATGAGGTTCCAAGTGCTGCCGCCATTCGGGCTGTATTCCACTGCGTAGGATAATGCGTCCCCATCGGCATCGCCAGCCATCCAGCGGATGTTCACCTGCCCCTGCAGGTGCTGATCTCCGGCTGGAGCCAGCATCTGGACTTGCGGCGGGTTAGGGCTGCGCTCCAGTGTCTCGAGTATCACAGCGCTAGATTTGATAAGGATACGGGCCACCATCGCGGAAAAGGGAACGCGCTGGAAGAAATAAGCGGCTGACGCCTCCTCGTCCCCCTGGATAAAAGCCGCTGGGTCGAAGTAGCGAGTGAACAGCCCCTGGCCCTGGGCGTCCTGCAATTCGAGGCTATAGGTTCCTGTTCCGGGTTGGTCATCAGTGCCAGATGGCAACGCTCGGCGGTAAGAAGGGAACACCTCGATCGAGCCATCTGCCCCGATGATACCCGAAAGAGTCAAATAATCTTGCGCCGCCGCTGGCGCGTGAGGGACAAAGGAAGTCTGGCTCGCTGGAGCCAGTACTTCATAGAGCCGCTGATAATCGAGGGGTGAGACCCACTGGCCCCACTGGTTGTCAAGTCCGCGATAGGTCATGATTTCAGAAGTGGTAGAAGGAAGAATCCTCTGTGCGGCTATATCGACGCCATATTCTCCAATCGTACAACTAGTCGTTTCCGTATCAAAAGGTTCTCTGCCGCCACAGCCACTGATGTGCCTCCGCCCAAAAGTGTGAGCCAGTTCGTGAGCCATGATCTGCTGTTGATTGCCTTGTCCTACGGCTGAAGTACCAGGGTTGTCTCCCATACCCCAATAAGGAGAAAGAGCTACAGCCGGCAGTAGACCATAACATTTTTGGTTCGCCCCAGCTGAACACCTTTGCTTAACCTGCTCCAAGAGACTGATCCAAGCACGATCACCATTCAAAGTCGTAGTAAAAGTGATGACATTGTTATCCGGTTGAGCCAGAACTAAATCTGTTGGAACCAACGGGAAAACCTTACGGGCCATAGCGGACGTCGTTTCTGCAAGATCCCAGGTAGGTTGTTGGCCTCTGTAGTTGATGAGGTACACCGACACGGTTAAAGGCCCTCTTGGGCTAAACTCAAGGGTCCGTGAGAGGGTGTTGTTGCCACAATTGCTTTCCGAGACAGTGCCATTGGGATTCACCACGGCCGAGATGGTCACAGTCCCCTGGGTCCATGACCAAGGCATCCTAAAGTTGAGCGTACCGTCAAGACGGCCTCGATCGCCTCCGCCCGGCCCCGCCCCGATAGGGCCATTACGTGGTAAAAGGGGCGATTCAGAAAACCATTCACCAGTAGTCGCATTGTAGCCCCAGAGTTGAGCCGTAACCTGGCTCGCACTGCCAGGCACATTCTTGACATACACCCGGACCCAGGTAGGCTTATACTGCACAAGTGGCACGGCGTTGGATAGCGTCTGGATGGCTTGTGTCACTTCAACGTTCTCAATGGTCAGGTCGTTGCTTGGCCCTGATATGGGTGTGGCCGTGAAATTCTGCCCTGTCGCATCCGGCGGTATAGTGACGGTGAGCGATGGAGGCGAGAAGGTGTAGCCGCATTTGGACGGCGTAATAGTATAAGTGCCCGCTCCCAACCCGCTGATCGTGTAGTCGCCATTGTTATCGGTGGTGGTAGTACGGCTGACACCATAGAAGATGTAGAATATGGTTACACTGGAGACGGGGTTGTTGGCATCGATCACCCGTCCAGAGATGGAGCAGGTAGACCCCGTCGTGCCTGCCGCCGCGCCCGGGCTGTTCGAGAACCACCCTTCATTCCCCGCCTCATCGCGTGCCGCAATGGCGAAATAGTAGGTTCTCCCTGGTTCGAGTCCTGATACAACCATACTCTGACGTGTACCGGCCGGTTGCGGCGCTGGTTCCCCTTCCACGTCGGTAGCACTTGCCCAGCCAAACCAAGTCGTGATGGGATGATCCGCGTAACGCACGATGTAGGCCATCGCCGTGCCAACATTGCCATCATCACCAGGGGCCGTCCAATTAAGGACAATGGTGCCAGTGGCACAACCTTGAGTGGCCGTTAGGTCGGTGATAGTAGCGGGGGGAGTTGTATCCCCCGGCGTCGGCGTGGACGTAAGTGTAGGAGTCGGTGTCCGCGTCGGCGTCCACGTAGCCGTGGGCGTTCGCGTGTGGGTTGGTACTGTTGTACCGGTGGGTGTGGGAGTGCGGGTGAATGTAGGTGTAGGGGTGCGGGTCGGCGTCCGCGTGGTCGTGGGGGTCGGAGTAGGGGTTATGGTAGAAGTTGGGGTTGGAGTTACGAGTTGGGAGGTTTCACTCAGCCAGACGTCGTCGTACAGTACATTTCCCGATGCAAACCCGCCGCTTGCATTGACTGGTCCCACCAGCCAAAGAAAGATCTGCGAGACGCCAGATGGGATAACAAATGAGTCTTCTATGTAATGCCAACCCATAGCAGCCGGCACAGTAACACCTAAGAGACTTTGGCCGCCGTGTACGAAAACTGTAGCGCCCGCATAGGATGTCCAATCTGGACTCTCAGTATGCCAGAAGCCAAAATAGTATCGTCGCCCTGGTACGATAGAGATCGGATTAGAGATCCACCCCGGGAACATTAGCAGTTGTGCACCAGTACCAATAGGTGCCCACGCTTGTACTGCACGACTCCCAGTGTGGGGCATGCTAACCCAACTCGTGTGTGCTGGATCCTGAGCGCTCCACCCATCAGGACTCGTTGTCCCTTGCTCAAAAGAGGGATTGGGTGCAAGGTTCTGAGTTGACTGTTGCGCTGCTGGCGACGCGAGAGCCAAAGCAAAGCAAATGCCAAGGATAAGTGATAGCCAGAGTGACGGTCGCACACTATGATTACTGTTTCCCATCTTGCCCTCCTCACTGAAGCTTTACAACCTGATGAGGAAGAACAGAAAACCGGCGCCGGGTGCACAGGCACCAGGCCGGCTGGCGAAGAGTATGTATCGGAGTAGGCCACCGCCCTAGTTGTGCCTCAGAGCAGTCCACATTGCGGGCTGATGTTATTGTATCACAACTTCCTGCGCTTGTAAAGAGTTTGCAGCTTAATTTTCACATCCCGCCAGCGCTTGTCAAATATCGTCCGTTGTGATAATATACCCTCATGGTACGTCGTCTGAACGCCGCAATTGAAGAAGCCTATCGCTGGCCCCGGTACATTACAACACAACTAGAAATGTACCGGGGCTGGCTGGGCAAGGGGAACCACGCCGCCCTCCTCGTCGCCCTGGCCACGCTCCTGGCCCTGGCTCTGCGCCTGTACAAGCTGGCCGACCAGAGCATCTGGTGGGACGAAGGCTGGACGGTGTGGCTGGGCCGGCGCGACTGGGCGTGGATCGCCCTGCGCACCGCCGCCGACGAGCATCCGCCTCTGCACTACTGGCTGGTGCGCGGCTGGGATATGATCGCCGGCGAGCTGGCCTTTGCCGTGCGCTTCTCCTCCGTGCTGGCCGGCACCCTGGCTGTACCCCTGGTCTACCGGCTGGGCCGGCTGGCGGCTAACAAGCAGGTGGGCGTGCTGGCCGCCGTCTTCCTGGCTGTGGCACGATTTCACATCTGGTGGTCGCAGGACATCAAGATGTACGCCCTGGCCGTGGCCCTATGCATAGCCTCGCTCTACCTGGTACTCAGGATTGTGCGCGGCGGCAGCCTGTGGCTGTTTGTGGCCTACGTCGCCGTTACTGCCGCAGCCATCTACACCCACTACCTGGCCCTGCTCGTCGCCCTGAGCGAGAACCTGCTGGTGTTGATTGTCCTCTTGATGCCTATGCAAAAGCCAGCGGGCCGGGCTCCCATACCTGGCAATATGGGCGGCGTGGGAGCCGCCTCTGCTGGGATGGGGGGCGTGGGAGCCGCCTCTGCTGAGTTTGCGGCTGAGAGGGCGAGGGGGGAGAAGCCACGCTGCCAAAAGCCAGCGGGCCGGGCTCCCATGCCCGGCAATGTGGGCGGCGTGGGAGCCGCCTCTGCTGGGATGGGGGGCGTGGGAGCCGCCTCTGCTGAGTTTGCGGCTGAGAGGGCGAGGGGGGAGAAGCCACGCTGCCAAAAGCCAGCGGGCCGGGCTCCCACGCCCGGCAATGTGGGCGGCGTGGGAGCCGCCTCTGCTGAGTTTGCGGCTGAGAGGGCGAGGGGAGAGAAGCGGCGACTCTTGCTCGGATGGGTGGCGGCGCAGCTTGCTCTGGTTGCTCTGGGGCTGCCCTGGGTGTACCTGACCAGCCAGCACACCATCGCCTGGGTCGCCCCGCCGCCGCTGAGCTTTGCCCTCTTCCTGCGCCTCTACGCTACCGTGCTCAGTCTGGGCATCACCACCCACGTGGAACGCTACACCCTGCCCATGCTGGGCTTCCTGCTGGTGGCGGCGCTTGGCCTGCTGCCCCTCTGGCGCGGCCGCCGCGAGCAGCGGCAAGGCAGCCTGCTGCTCTGGCTGTGTCTGGCCGTCCCGCCGCTGCTGATTTACCTGCTCTCCCTGTTCAAGGTTACCTCTTTCTACGCCGCCAAGGTGGAGGCCCGTTACCTGCTCATCCTGCTGCCGGCCTTTCTCCTCGTCTTGGCCTGGGGGGTGGACGTGCTACAGCGTCGCTGGCCGCTCCTGGCTGCGGCGGCCCTGGCCTTCGTCCTGGGCGGGCTGCTCGCTCCGTTGCCTGGCTACTTCGCCGAGCGGCACCTGCGCGACGATTATCAGAGTCTGGTGGGCATCGTCCAGGCGTACGCCCAGCCCGGCGACGCCATCCTGCTGCACACCGACGAGAGCTGGCCGATCTTCGCCTACCACGAGCGGCGGGAGCTGCCCTGGTACGGCGTGCCCTATCGCGGCCATCTCGACACTGGCGCGGTGGACGCCCTGCTGGCGCCCATTGCTGCCCGGCACCCGGCGGTGTGGTTGGTAGTCATCCCCGATGCCCTGGCCCGCGACCCGCAGGGGCTGGTGGAGAAATGGCTGGCGGCGCACTACCGGCGAGAGGCCAACGTACCTTTGGGCGATAAGCGCCTGGTGCTCTACAGCCGGGATTCCCGCTCGCTGCATACCGTGCCACCGCAGAACCTGACGATCAGCCACCCGCTGGCAATCGCCCTGCCCGGCGACCTGACCCTGCTGGGCTTCGATCTGCCGGTGCGAAAATTCTGGACCGGCCAGGCGGTGCGTCTGGCCCTCTACTGGCAAGGCCCGGCCGCCGCCGAGGAGCCTCGGCTGAGCATCGCCCTGCTCGATGCCCAGGGCCAGCCCGTGCATCAGGCCAGGCGGCCCCTCAAGCCCGGCTACCCCCGGCGCGAGTGGCAGCCCGACCAGGTGGTGCGCGGCGAGTACGCCCTTCCCATCCCCTCCACAGTGCCCGGCGGTCGCTACAGCCTGGCCCTGCGCCTGGAAGACGGCGACCCCTGGCTGCGCCTGGCCGCGGTGCGCGTAGTACAGCGCCAGGGCGGGCCCTTGCCGGGCAGCATCGCCCACCCGCGGCGGGAGAACCTGGCCAACCAGGTGCTCTTCCTCGGCTACGATCTGCGGCCAGTGACCGGTGGACGGCCAGCCGGTCCGCCGCCGGCCGGCCTGCCGCTAATCATGCGCCCTGGCGAGGCGCTGGAGGTCACCCTGTACTGGCAGGCGCAGGAGCCACTGGAACACTCGTACAAGGTCTTTGTACACTTTCTGGGTGAGGCCACCGGCAATCGCCTGTGGGGACAAAAGGACAGCATACCGGGGCAGGGCGCTTACCCCACCACCGGCTGGGCTGTGGGCGAGGTGGTCACTGATCAATACACTGTGACCCTGCTGGCCGACGCCCCACCCGGCGATTACATCATCGAGATCGGCCTGTACGATGGCACCACCGGCGAGCGCCTGCCCGTGCTGGACGATGCCGGTAACTTCAAAGACGACCGCATAATTTTGGAGACCGTGCGCGCCATTGCCAGATGAAGAGGTGGTTTAGGTGCGACGCACCTGCGAGGTGCGTCGCACCTAAACCACCTAAAGGCAAGAATGTCTACTCCTCCCACACCCCAACCGCGCCATACCTGGGGCATCCGCTTTGCCCTGCTGGGCATCACCCTGCTGGCCCTGGCCTTGCGCCTCTGGCACCTGAGCGGCCAGAGCCTGGGCTACGACGAGGGCTACAGCGTCGCCCTGGCGCGCCAGAGCCTGAGCGCCATCGCCGCCCAAACCGCCGCCGACATCCAGCCCCCGCTGTACTACGACTTGCTGCATTTCTGGATGCAGCTCTTTGGCACCAGCGAGGCAGCGGTGCGCTCCCTCTCGCTGCTCTTCGGCGTGCTCACCGTGCCTTTGCTCTACGCCCTGGGGCGACGGCTGTTCGGCCCGGCGACGGGGCTGGGGGCTGCCCTGCTGGGCGCTGTCTCGCCCTTCTGGATCTGGTACGCTCAGGAGGCGCGCAACTACACCCTGGTCACCTTCCTGGGCGTCCTCTCCAGCTACCTCCTCCTGCTCTCCCTCCCCTGCGGAGCGGGGGAGGGCCGGGGTGTAAAACCTTGCGAAGGTTCCGAACCTTCGCAAGGTTCCCCTGGCCTCTGGCTGGCCTTCGCCCTCACCAACATCGCCGCCGTCTACACCCACTACTACGCCTTCTTCCTGGTAGCCTTCCAGGCCATCTTCTTCCTGCTCATCTGGGCCACGCGCCCTCTCCCTCCCCTGTC